>Ga0209344_10000479_pt1 | contig 69638 bp, 68 predicted proteins | sample Cruoilmetagenom6_FD_187293 | JGI IMG/M metagenome (GOLD analysis project Ga0209344, IMG submission 187293) | Oil polluted marine microbial communities from Coal Oil Point, Santa Barbara, California, USA - Santa Barbara Oil Seep Sample 6 (SPAdes)... | ecosystem: Environmental > Aquatic > Marine... | reverse complement strand
CATGCGCGCGGAGAGCACTTTGTGAGCAGCACGGGCATCAATACAGACCACCGGCGCCCCCCGTTTGACCAGCTCCCGCGTTAACCAAATCGACAGTGGGCCGGACTCGTGCACGATCTTTTCAACACAATACGTCCCTCTCAGCTTTTCGCTGCAGGCGCAATCAGGAGATAGGCGCATTGGGGAAAACGCAGCGAAAGTTTATTTGCCCACAAAACTGTTGTTAGTCATCAACCGGATTTACGGGCGAGCTTCAAAGTCGAGAGCGTGAAATTCGAGACTGCTCTACACCTTAGATTTCTCGTGGCGTCAGTTAGAAGGGAAAAGGCTACACCACAGCACGAAAGGGGGACGGACAAGGGGATTAAATATCTTAAATATTTCGTATCGTTTTGAAATATTAAGATAATCCAGTTTTAAATGGTGCGGATGAAGGGACTCGAACCCCCGACCCCATCATTACGAACGACGTGCTCTACCAGCTGAGCTACAGCGGCTTCCTGGACCCTACTATGGCCCTACTAGTTCTTCTCTTTTGCCGCGAAGCTGTTGGTTTTGCGAGTCATTCTGGCGGGGACCCGCTAATTACGAATTTTGCCGTCCATGAGTTGGACGTGACTGAACCAAGCCGCTTATGCTAACTTTGATGCCTGTGCGATATCGGAGAGAGCTTCCGCTGCAATTGCAAAGGATTTCAGTCGCGCGGCGTGATTGTGGATCATTCCGGTTACCATCAATTCTTCCGGTTGATATCGCGCAACCAAGGCCGCAAGTTTGCTGCGGACCGTTTCGGGGCCGCCTGTGGCCGAACAGGAAAGGGCTTGTTCCACTTGCGCCAGGACCGGCGCAGAAATCTCTGCTGACAAATCCGAAACCGGTTGAGGCAGTTTGCCTGGGTGCCCGGCGCGCAAACGAGCGAAGGCGAGCATTTGGGATGATCGTAGATATACTGCCTCGTCATCAGTCGCTGCCGCACAGACCCCTGCAGCCAACATGAAATACGGTTTGGCAAGCCACTGGGATGGGCGGAACGTCGATCTGTATGTTGCGACCGCATCTTCAAGCATTGCGGGCGCGAAATGCGAGGCGAACGCATAGGGCAGCCCGAGATAGGCAGCGAGTTGCGCGCCATAAAGGCTGGAGCCGAGTATCCAGACTGGAACATGGGTGCCCTGTCCGGGAACTGCCCGGATTTGCGCTTCTTCTGAAGCGTCGCCGAAGTACCCCAAGAGTTCCGCTACATCCTGCGGAAAGTTATCATTGGCTTCCATATGCCTTCTGAGGGCGTGCGCCGTCACTCCATCGGTACCTGGAGCGCGGCCAAGCCCAAGATCAACCCGCCCCGGATAAAGCGTCGCAAGTGTGCCAAACTGTTCGGCAATGACCAGAGGCGCATGGTTAGGCAGCATGATCCCCCCGGCACCGACGCGGATGGTCCTAGTGGCCGACGCGACCGCTCCTATCACCACTGCTGTTGCAGCACTGGCGATGCCTGGCATATTGTGATGCTCAGCCAACCAATAGCGATGATAACCGCTTGCCTCCGCATTGCGCGCCAGGTCGATCGTATTTCCCAAGGCATCAGCGGCGGTTCCACCATCCGGGATGGGCGACAGATCAAGCAGAGAAAAATGCTGCAATTTTTGGCTCCTTGTTTTCTGAGTGCCTATATAGGCTGGAGCCGGTCGATCGTCTCCTGCTCAGCCAAGTTGGGTATCAGCCCCTAGTCAAAGCAAAAGCGCCGGAAAGAAAGGCATTCTTCAAATAAACAGGCAGTTTATCTGGATATGCCTCGACTTCTTTCTTGGCAAAGTGAGAGAGTGCCACCGGACTGACGAACCTGGTGTGACATCCCTCCACAAGCTGGATCAGAGTTTCGATTTTGAAGGATACGGCTCCACCAGCCATTCTGCCTTTCTTGGCCCGGGTTTTGATCACAAAGGTATCAATCTCGTTTTCGCAGGAAAATTCGTGAAGAGCCGCGAGGAATGATCGTAGATCGGCCTCGGATGTGTCATCCTCAAGCACTATTCGTGTGGTTTTTGGTCGAAGCATCTCCATGTTGCCATCATCATTCAGATGTACAACGGCAAGCCGAACCTCCTTTGCCGATATCTCACATCCGCATACTCTCATGTGTTGTTCCTTCATGTGACAAATCCACATTAACACTTTTTCTGACCGGAAGATCCAAATCCTCGATGCAGCATTTTCAATGCCGAGCACATGTTTTTGGGGGTGTCCGCAAGGAGGGACGAACCGACCATTGGCCCTCAGCAATCCAATGCCCGCTAAGCCTCACTCCCTCGTGGTGTCATACCCTTAGTTCACCTTGGTTCAAACAGCGTCTCCATGATCGGGCAATCTGGCACATCGCCCTGGCTGCACTCTGCCGCCATGCCGACAAGGGCCTTTTCCAACTTCCGCAACCCTTTGATCTTTTCACGCACAGAAGCTAAGTGCCCGATGGTCAATCCATGCACTTCGCCACATGTGAAATCTTGCCGATCCACCATCTCCAGCAGTTCGCGGATTTCACCAATGCTGAACCCAATTTCGCGGGACGTCTTGATGAATGACAGCCGCTTGAGCTGGTCGTGATTGTACTGTCGGTTACCGCCTGCTGTGCGGTCCGGTTCCGGCATGATCTCTATGCGCTCGTAGTAACGGATCGTTTCAATATTCACGCCGGTGCGCTTGGACATTTCGCCAATCGCGTAACCTCGCGCGTTCGTGAAGTCGGACATAAACAGTTTCCTTGCATCTGTAGTTACTACAGACATTACAGGTGAGTCGGAAGTTGAACAAGAAACGGTTTTGTCGATGACCAAGCCGAGTGGGGCACTGGTGAACGAGACAGGCGATATCCGTACGAAGGTTGCCACGTCTGGCGGTGCGCAGTTTTGTGCGGATGCGCAGACATAATCAAAAATTGGAAGGAGATGACCAAAGTGAACGACAGACTTCTTAAAACGGGCATTGTCGGCACGGTGATTGTCGCGCTGTGTTGCTTTACGCCAGTTCTGGTTGTGCTTTTTGGCATTGTGGGGCTGTCGGCTGTCGTCGGCTACCTCGACTACGTTCTGTTGCCCGCCCTCGCTGTATTCGTGCTGATCACGGTTTACGCCCTTATCCGCCGTGCGCGCAAAACCTGATACGAAAGACCATACATCATGCTTGATTTACTGACGCCAAACATAGTGGATACCGATACATTTGACCTTGCAGTGATTGGTGCTGGCTCGGCTGGCTTTTCCGCTGCGATTACAGCTGCCGAAGACGGCGCGCGGGTTGCTCTCATCGGGTACGGAACCGTCGGTGGTACGTGTGTCAATTTCGGATGCGTCCCGTCCAAAGCGATGATCCGCGCGGTAGAAACGCTTCACACAGCCAAGGCCGCCACCCGCTTTGACGGCGTAAAGGCCACGGCAAGTGTGACGGATTGGGCGGCAATGGTGGCCCAAAAGCAAGCCTTGGTAGATGATTTGCGGGCGGCCAAATACGTTGATGTTCTGCCAAACTATGAGGGCGTCACTTACTTTGAAGGTCAGGCACGTTTCGCGAAAGATGGCTCACTGCAGGTTGGTGAGCGCATTATTCGTGCGCTAAAGGTCATCATCGCAACGGGTTCGTCCCCGCATGTTCCCGATATCCCCGGACTGGACGGCGTCGATTGGCTGGACAGCACCTCTGCGCTTGAACAGCCGCAACTTCCAAAATCACTGATGGTGATGGGCGGTGGATACATTGGCGTTGAAATCGCTCAGATATTCGCGAGGGCTGGCGTCGACGTTACCATCGTCACGCGTCGTGGTTTGCTGCCGGAGGCTGAACCAGAAGTCAGCAAAGCCCTTACAAAAGCCTTTTCCGATGAGGGCATCAAGGTGTTGGACGGGCTGGCATACGACAGCTTTGAAAAGTCAGGCGAGGGTGTCACCCTTCACACCACACATAACGGCGCAGCGGTCAGGATCGAAGCCGAAAAGCTGCTGCTGGCGACAGGCCGGGTCCCGAACACTGGCTCTTTGGCACTCGATGTCGCCGGTATTGACACGAATGCGCGGGGCGGAATTGTTATCGACCCTCAGATGCGCAGCACTCGGGAAGGTGTTTATGCGACCGGCGATGTGACCGGGACGGATCAGTTTGTCTATATGGCGGCCTATGGCGCGAAGCTCGCCGCCAAAAATGCGATGAACGGAAACACGTTGAACTATGACAATAGCGTCATGCCTGCTGTGGTCTTTTCTGACCCACAGGTGGCAAGCGTCGGCCTTACCGAGGCACGGGCCAAGGCCGCTGGTCATGAGGTGGTCACATCTGTTTTAGGTCTCGAAAATGTACCACGCGCCCTGGCAGCACGGGATACGCGCGGTCTGATCAAGCTGGTTGCGGACAAGAACAGCAAGAAACTCTTGGGTGCGCACATTATCGCCCCGGAAGGCGCGGACAGTATCCAGACAGCTGCCATGGCGCTCAAGATGGGTATGACCTACGATGATTTGGGTGCGATGATCTTTCCCTATCTCACAACTGTCGAGGGGCTTAAACTGGCCGCACAAACCTTCGAAAAGGATGTCGCAAAGCTATCCTGCTGCGCAGGATAGCACCAGCGTAGCACCGCACTTTACGCCTCAAACGCAAGAAGCGCCCCTTGGGGAGCTACTGCGTTGATATTATTTTATATTTTTGGTTTCGGGAGGGGGAATTGGACTTTGGCGAACTTTCTTGATCGTGGCGTGGGGGTAGCCGGAAGATCCGGCCGTCCCCAATAATGAGACTCACTCGTCTGCCACGGCCTCGTCGTCCCCGGCACTGGTGCCTTCGAACTTCCGGCGCAGCTCCTCGAACTTGGCGCGCTCTTTTTTCTCGCGCTCCGCTGCTCGCTCGGCCTTGCGTGCTTTTGCTTCCTCCGCCTTGGCCGTATCGTGGTCCTCCACGATTTTCGCGACCTCAGCAGGACACAGCGGGTGCTCCATAATGGAGCGGCGATCTTTCGAGGAGGCTTTGCACGTCAGAGCGGAGAAAACATCGATAGCCGAGATCATTTTTCGCACGCTCCAAACGACTGGAGTCCATATAGCAAAATCGTGGATTTCTGGTGCCCACAATTCTCGGCGCCAACCTGAATAGACCTGAACCTGTTGCCGATTGTATCACTTGGTGTTGCGGCTTGTGTCACGTGCCATTTTAGGCAGTTTTTGTGACCGCGATTTCTAACCTCCATCTAAACTTTCTTAAGGGTGCGACATGTGTCACTTGGTGTTGCGGCTCGCGTCACTCGCATTTTGGGCTGCTTTTACGGCCATTGCCCGGGATGCGAACAAGCGCCCAGCGACACCACGTTGCCCGCCCATGGGCTCTGATGCTGTGACCGCCCCCCGAGACGGCATCAATGTGCCAAGGTGGGTCTGCGTCAACGGAGTCTCCCAGCTTGGCAATGCAAGATTCGCCTTTACAACTTCGACACTTTTGCCAACCGCCCCCGCGAGATCCTCTATCAGGATCTCACGCTCGAACTGCATCGCGTGTTCACGAAGACGGCCATACTTAAGAGGATGCATCCCTTTAGGTTTCGACGGAAAGAGGGTCAGCAAGCCACCTCCCTCCTGACCAAGGCGTTTCCGGACCTTGAGGGCTTTTCTCAACTTGCGCGCTTTTGGGCTTTCATGCTCGCTGCGATAGCGCCCGCCGCCACAAATGCGGCAGCACCACAAAGGACCATTGCCCAAGCGATAAATGATCGCGCAACGGCGATCGCATGTTGGGCAGAGAAACCACTGTCGACATCCACCGAAGTTGGTGCTGGTCCACGTTGTGACGATCCGTTCGCCATCAAATTCAATGACGTCCGGGATGGTCGGCACACTTCGCGCCAATTTTCGAATATCGATCTGGGCTGTTTCATCACAAATCATATGGGGAACCTCAACATTTCTGAACATATCAACCGATCGACACCATTAGGGCCAGCCAAGGTTAAATCGCCTCGCAGGGCGCTGTTGTTCGTCGGTTTGGCTGAAAGCCCTAGCGTGTGCATCAGGTTACCCAGACGTTCACCAGAAGCACCTTACCGCACAGAGCCTTTATATCCTTGCGGCTGCCGTTTTCGGGTGGCGATAGAAATCAGGACCATGCGTCTGAATCACACGCCTCAGATGCCGGGTTTAACGGCTTTAACGGGACTATTTCCCCCTATTTATATTTGAGGGATCTCTCCGCTCTCCGTGTGACTGACAAAACTCCCGTTATCCCCGTTAAACCCCTATTATTCGGATACAACCTTTCGGACGCGATACATCCTCACGCCATCATTTTTGTCCTGCCGACCAGTCAGGCGCAGCCCATGCACGATGCGACCCTCGCGGAATTTTAGAACCCGGCCTAGACTGCGGGCAGATCGCGTGGGCTTGTCGCCTGCAAGATCAATTATCGCAATCTCTATTGCGCCTTGTACCTGAATGCTTTTGGTTTTCGTCATAACTTTCTTAGCGGAAAACTCGGCATCGCCGAAATGATCTCGCAAAGCATCCAACAGGGCGAATAGCGCATCGGTCTCCGGGTCAGCGGCCTGTGCCTCGCGCACAAGATCCATAGGATCGCCAAACTCAAGTGGGCGCAGCGTCGTGTCAGCCCAAACAACGGTTTGGCGGACCAAGTCGTCCCAAGCCTCGAATGATGCCAACCGTCCGGCGGCGGGTTGCGTCATATGTGTATACCGGGCGCGGATCAGTGTGCAGGCCGCGCCTAACATTTCGGTGCGATGTTGCAGCACATATGCCAGCGGATCCGAATCAAACTGACGCGCAAAGGGCTGGTCTGTTTCCGGGTCGATCCGGCAGATGATCACGCGGCGCGGCAAGTCGCCTGCGAGTGACAGATTGTTGCCGGTCAGAATCAGCAATGCCCGGTTTGGAATGCGGACGCTTTTTGATTTGCCCAGCACACGGTCCACCATTACATCGGCAGTGATGAATGCCGCCATGCTGGCACTGTCAAAAGTCCCGGTCACATTGTCCCAAATAAGCGCCCGGCTACCAGTGCGTAGCGCCGTGAACAGTCGCTTGCGGGTTTCTTCATCGTCTCGGCCTTGCGTGTGCGGCCATACGTCCGGCGACCGTCCCTCGATCAGTGCACCGATGCAGGACGCCAGCAACGTCTTGCCGCTGCCTTGAATAGGCGCATCAAAGGCAAAGGCGGGCGCAGTCGGCAAAACCGGGCGAACAGCGGTGGTCAGGATCGCGGCCAGCAGCGCCCCCCGCGCGGTCGCGCCCACGAAAGGGAAGGTTTCGAAAGGACGCATCAGAAGCGTCCAGCGCCTCGCTCGCCTGCGCAAGCGTCGGGCGCATCGGAATGACTGGCACTTGCTCGCCCATTGGGTCAAAAAGCAGGCGGGTGATGGCGTCATACCCCGGAGCGGTTAGTGTCGATCCATCAAGGCGAATGGTCGGTCCGGTGATAACACCATCAAGCGGTTTCAGCTTGCAGCGTTCCCCCTGCGCGATGATCTGTTTAAGCATCCCGACAGGCGGGCCGCAATCCAGCGGCACGGCCACACCACCTTGCGACACCTGCTTCCAGAATTGCGTCACGTGGCCCAGGTGATGCGCTAACCCGTGTTCGCAAAGCGCATGTACTCGTCCGCCATCCGCAAGAGCAAGCTGCCCTCCAAAGTCAAAGGCAACCGGATCGCGGCGCAGTAGGTCGATGGTCGCGGTCGCAGCCTCTGCAGTGTGGCCCTTTACCAATTCCACGCGGGCGGGCGCGCGGTGCAGGCAATAGGTTATGCCGCCATGCGCAAAGGAATATAGCACGGGGCGCGCTTGCAGCAGGAACAATCGCCCAACCAGCCGCGCACCATCATAGTCGGGTTCAAGCGGATCCCGTGTCAGAGCGCCGTGATACGTTTCGCGGTTGTCCAGCATATTGCCGACCGACACCATCTCAATCTTTCCGTGAATTTCGACTGGCACTACAAAGTCGCTAGCCAAGACACCAGTTTCCAGCGCCCGGCAGGCGATGCGTTTGGCACACTTGATCGCCTCGGGGTCGCCTTTATCCTCTGGCGCGACCATCTCCCGCACACGCGCGGCAATCCAATCCTCTGCGACGCCCTCCGCTTCCGGTTTCGATGCTCTCTTTGCCTCCACCTTGATCCCCGCCAATCGTCCGGTTTCTTCCTGTGTCAGATCGGGCAAGGCGTCACGGCTGTCGATCTGGTGTGCGTTGCCTTCGATGGTAACCGGGGCGCCCCGGCGTTGATCCAATCCAGCGCCACAAGCTGCCCCGCCTGCGAAGTCTAGGCGCGATGGCTGCCAGACCGATGCGTCAACAAGTGTGCGCTCCAGCATCGCCCCGGACGCGCTGATTTCGATATTGCCATGACCCGCCAGCCAAAGCCGCGCTACCAACGCCTTCCCTGCCCGAGGTATGTCTGCGGCGTCTTGCACGAGCACATAAATGCGCTGACCCATTACGCCGCGTATTTCTTTTCCACCTTACCAGATGCAGCTTGATGCGCTCGGTAACCACAACAGCGCCGCATCTGTCAGACCGGGCACCGCTGCACGGATCGACTGCACCAGCCCGACACGGTCAAGCGGATCAGCGCCGGTAGGCGGGTCATAGTCCATCATCAACACCCCCGGCCCCTGCGGCCAAGCGAAGGCGTCATTTATGCGGGTTGTCGCACCTGCGGGTCTATCAGCATCCGCGAAGGCTTTGCGGGTCATCACACGGAGTGCGGCCTTGATCGGCACGCCAAAGACCAGCGCCTGTGCCGGTGTCAGGCTTTGCAGGATCGGAGACAAGTCTGCCAGAGTACCGATAATCCGTGTTTCGACCTCGCCCTGCACCAGATTGCCGCCGGACGATTTAACTAGGTCACCATTACCGCCCAGAAAATAGCCCTTGGAAAGGTGCTTGGGCTTGATGGCAGCGATGATTGTTAGGTTTGCGGGCACTTTGGACGTGTTTTTCTCTTGGGTCATACCTTTACACCGAGTCGACGGGCTCGGCCCGCACGAGGTGACAGGTTCTGACGGCCATTACTCAAAGTAGGGGCGTGCGTATCGAATTGGCCGTAGCCGGTACAGAAAGCGGGTTTGCCGGTCATTGTCCGGCTCCCCAGATCAGGCCAGAGACCGTGTTCGCCTGCGCTTCGGTCAGACCATGGAGCCACACCAGAAGTTGGATTTGAAGTTTTGTCATTTTCTTTTTGCCTCGGAATTCACCGAAAGCAACGGGCAGTGCTAAGTTCAGAGTGAAGGTGTCCAAACCTCAATCTTGCTAAGCCCCCGCGGTCGCTTCGGTGGGGGGGGGTACTTGGCGGAAGCGGCGCGACGTGTTTCCCACGCCTCGATTTCCGACAACTTCCAGCGCGAGCACTGCGGCGACAGTTTCACCGGCTTGGGAAAAGTTGGGTCGGTGTTAGTCCAACGCCACGGGGTTGAGCGATGAACGTTATAGCGAGCGGAAAGGTGATGATCAGAAAGGTAGGTTTCGGCCATTGCGGCTCTCTCCAATCAGTTGCGATTGGAGCCAACTTGGATCGTATATTATGCGCTGTCGTTTGTATTTACTTGCGACTGTTTTTACACAGATTCAGGGAAAGATAGCGAGCAATGCCCGAAAGTTGACGGGGCGGTAAAAAGTGGCCGCCTGAGCGTTGGTTGTGCCCATTTTTTGACTTTTCGATATTGCGCTTACCGTTTTCTTTCATGCCAGCGCCGAAGATCAGGGCGACAGACAGGCTCGGCTTTATGCCTGAACTGCCGCACATCGGCGGATGTTCAGGCCGAGGGCGCGCAGATTGACCGTGTATCGCATGGCTGGCATGCCCCGAACCCGCAAATACGCAAGGTTCATCTGGTGCTTCAGCCGTGACATCGTCGCTTCGATCCCGGCGCGCCAACGATAGGCCTCGCGGCAAGGATCGCGGCTTTCGTAAAGTCGTCGTTTCCGGTTTTTCGCCCGCGTTGGCGTGTATTGAAAGCGAGCGAATTGCCCGTCATGTTTCTCGGCCTGCACAGGACAGCGTGCCCTGTCGGGGTATTCTCTGCAGGTGGCAAGATCGAAACGCGCCAGTAGTTTCGCAGTTGACGCAGAGGTCGAGACCGATGCGACGCTGGCACAGCGTGACGCTTGCTGGTGCGATCCACAACGCAGATACAGGCATGAACCCGGAAGTCAGATCACTCATAGAAGGTCAGAAGGTCCTTCAAAAAGAATGCTTGGCACTAGATGCGTCTAATCCAAATTGCTACGAAATCTGTCGTCGGGAAGACGATTTGGAGATCGAGTCCTTGGTTGGTGCAGTGCCAGAACTTAGGTTTGCTCGATGCGAGAATTATCGTTGGCTTGTAGTGAAGCGATAAATAGGGTGCGAAAACATTACGCAACCCGTAGCACGCAAGCGCAATCCAGATGGCGGGTTTTTGGGCGGGTTGCGCCGAGTCCTCACATTAATATAGATTTAATAACAGACAGTTATAATTTTATTTGGAGCGGGCGACGGGAATCGAACCCGTATCATCAGCTTGGAAGGCTGAGGTCTTACCATTACACAACGCCCGCGCTCAGGCCGTTGTTAGGACAGTGCGATTTCATCGTCAAGCGGGTTATCGGGGCGCTAGTAATTCTGCGCGCGCCGGATCTTGGTCATCCGCCCCTCTTCGGCGATCGCCCCGCCAAGGGTGGTCACCCCCTTGGCCCGCAGCAGGCCAAGCATATGCACGAACACCTCCGCCGTGGCCAGGGTGTCGCCCATGGCGGTATGGCGGGCCTCGGGCGGGATGGTGATGCCAAAGCGTTCGCAGAGCGCATCAAGCGTATGCGCACCGGTGTGATCGAACAGCCCCGCCGACATCAGCACCGTGCACAGCACCGGATTGTCAAAGCGGCGCTCCATCACCTGTTCCTTTAGTCGCAGAAAGGCCAGATCGAAGGGCGCATTATGGGCCACCAGAACCGAGCCTTTGCAGAAATCGTGAAACCGCTGCCCGGCGGATTTAATATCGGGCGCATCGACGACCATCTCGTCGGAAATGTGATGCACCCGTGTCGAGGCGACGGGAATCGCGCGGCCCGGATTGACCAGCGTGTCAAAGGTCTCGCCGCGCAGGATACGGCCATTGACGATGCGAATGCCCGCGATCTGCACGATCTCATCACCGCCACGCGGCGACAGGCCGGTGGTTTCGGTGTCAAACACCACAAACGACAGATCCGTCAGCGCCCGCTCCGCCAGATCGCCAAGCGGCGCGTCGGGCAGGTTGAAATCATAAAACTCGGGGCGGGTATCGCCGGGGCCAAGCGGCGGTGCGCCCGACACCAGCGGCAGAACGATCCGGTGGCCGGTGGCTGTGGGTTCGCACCACAGATCGCTCTGATGCCCGCTCAGGGCGTCGCGGCTTGTGTAATCGCCATAAGCCGTCGAGAGTGGGCGCGCCAGCCAGCCGGCGATCTCGCCGTCATTGACCGCCTGCCCCTGCCAGCCGAGGATCAGGCGGGTTTCCTCGCCCTCGACCTCGGCCGAGAGCGCAAGATCGTGGCGGGCGCCCGTCTCGGTCAACCCCACGATCACCTGCGCCAGAAGCGCGGTGATGGCAAAGCCGTCACAGATCAGCGTGGCGTCGGTTCGGGCCTGCGCCAGCGGCACATCGACCTGCGCGCTCAGCCCGTCAAAGATATGCGCGACCGCCACCGGCGACATCGGCCAGCGCCGCGATCTGGCCGCCGAATGGCGTTTGCCCATATCGTCAAGACAGGCGAACAGCCGCCCGACCTCATCCTCGATTCCCTGACGGAACCGCGCGCGGGCCTCGGGCGGCAGGTCATCTTCCGATTGCAGCACATCCAGAAGCGCGCCAATGGTGGCGGCGGGGCGGCGCACGCCCTCAAGCAGGCTGTTGAACAGGTGATCGTGATGGGCATGCGCACTCAGGTCATCGGTGGCGTCACGAAAGATAAGCACATGCCCGGTCAGCTCTTCATCCGACAGGATCGGGCTGACGCGACCCAATAGAAACCGCGTGCCATCGGCACTGGCGGCAAGAAAGGTCTCGGCGCCGATCCGGCCCCGGACGCGGGCCTCCTGCATACGTTTGAGCGCGTCCATCACCGGCTCGGGGCGCAGGAAGGCCGAGAGCGGGCGATCCAGACCGATCTCACCCAAAAGCTGCTGCGCCATGCGGTTATAGAGCATCACCCGGTTGTCGGGCGTGGCCACCACCGCGCCTTCGCCAAGGTCGCGAAACAGGGCCTCAAACAGGGCCTTTTCACGGTTGATCCTTGCGGTTTCCCGCTCGACCGCGCGTTGCCGGGCGGCGCGGGCCTCTGACAGGGCGGCGTTGATGGCATTGGCGGCGGGGGCCAGCGTGCTCAGGTGTCTGGCCTGGGATTCGTCAATCTCCAGATCGACATCGGCGCGTGCCCGCGTGGTCAGATCAGAGGCGAGCGCCAAAATGGGTTTGGCGACGTTTTCGTCAAACAACAGCCCGATCCATGCGGCAAGGCCCAGAAGGCCAAGCGAGGCGACAAGCCCGGCCAGGATATAGCCCCCGACATCGCCGCCGCTGCGCGCATGGCCGAACAACAGAGCCGCCACGATGATCGCCACCCCGCCAAGCCCGAGGGCCGCAAAGAAAAGCGCAAAACGCAGCCGCAGGCCCAACCGCTCAGCCATTCCTGACCTCGCCCAGCAATTGCCCGATCTGCGTACACAGATCGCGGGTGGCGAAGGGTTTGGTCATGAACGCATCCGCCCCCACCGCCAGCCCCTTGCGCCGCTCGATCTCGCCGCCGCCGGCGGTCATCATCAGAACCTTGATGCCCTTCAGCGCGGCATCGTTGCGGATCATCTGACAGATTTCATAGCCCGAGCGCTCGGGCAGCATCACGTCAAGCACCACAAGATCGGGCGGGTCTTCGGCAAGCGCGGCAAGGGCCGCATTGCCGGTCGCGACGCGGCGCAACCGATAGCCTTCGCGCCCCAGAAGATGTTCAAGGGCCAGTGCGATATTGTCCTCATCCTCGACCAGAAGAACCGATTTTTGGGACATGGGCAGGCCTCCTCCTGATGATTTAGGTACGCGTCATTTGGCGCAAAGCGCGGCGATCAGCGGGTCGCTGTCATCGACGTCGCGCCAGATCGCGGTGCCGGGATCGCTGAGCGCGCCCTTGGTAAGGTCGGCGCGCGCGGATGTGGCACAATTGACCAGCTGCGGGCGCTTGGCGGGCGGTGTCCAGCGGGCGAAAAAGTAAAGATCGGCGAGCTGCACATCGGGCGCATCCGCGTTGGTCTGCACGCCCGCGCGATCAAGCGCCATGATCCGCGTGGTTTGCGGCACCACATAGGTCCAGGGTTTCCAGAAGCGGGTCTCGGTGACGCTCACCAGAACCTCGACCCCCTCGGGCAAGGCGGCGGTGGAGCGCCCGGCCCAGGAATATTCCGACCAGATTGCATAGCCAAGCATGGCCGCGCCGGCCGCCACGGGAATGAACCAGCGCGGCAAACGCCCGCCACTCAGGTGCCCGGCGGCAAGCGCCAGACCAGCGGCGGCAATGCCTGCGGCGAAGGTGGCGATCAGTTCAAAAAACATGTGCTATCCCGGTGTTCCGCGGCTCTGCTGAAGGGCCGATTGCATTGTCTTGACCACCATAAACGCATCGCGCAGGTGGTTGCGCTCTAATTCCGACATATCTGCGGGCGCCATGAAATTGTCAGGCGCGCGCCCTGCCCTGATCTGGGTTGCCTGATGGCGCAGGCGGGTTTCGCCGATCAGGTCATAGGCATCCAGAAGATCGCGTGCGCCGCTCTCCGAGATCACGCCGCCCGCGCGCGCGCCCTCGATCCGGTCACGGGTGCCCGCCACCTCAAGCTCGCCCAAAAGCGCATAGATCCGCCCCAGATCGACCACCGGCACCACGCCGGTATGCTTGAGATCAATGGTGTTCTTGTGCTCGCCCGACCGGATAAGGGCAAAGCCGCGAAACAGACCCAACGGCACCGTATGCTTGAGAGAATTCGAGATCATATGCGCCACGAAAATCGAGTTTTTGCGCGCCCGTGTCAGAACCTCGTTTTGCAAATCGTCAAACAGCGCCGCCTCGCCCGCGATCGGGCGCAGGTCGAACATCACAGAGGCCAGCATTTGCGCCTCATTGTCGGGTTGTCTGATCCAGCCCGCGAAATACTCGCGCCAGACATGGCGGGGCTGGCGCCATTTGGGGTTGGTGGCCATCATGTCGCCCGGACAATAGACAAACCCGCAGGCATCAAGCCCGTCCGAAACATATTTGGCGAGGGCGGCGAAATAGGCGTCATGCTCGGGGCGGGCGGCATCATCGAGGATCAAGCAGTTGTCCTGATCCGAAACGCCGGTCTGTTCGCGCCGTCCCTGGCTGCCGCAGGCGGCCCAGAGATAGGGCACGGGCGGCGCGCCCAGCTCGGCCTCGGCCAGATGCAACAGGCGGCGGGTGATCGCATCGGTGATATCGGTGATGCGGCGGGTGATGGATTGCGGCTTGGCGCCGCCATGCACCAGTTGCGCCAAAAGGCCCGGCACGCGCTCCATCACCTGCGCCATGGCCGTTGCGTCATCGGCATGGGCGATATCGGCGACCATATGGCTGGCGGTGGTGGCCTGCTGGCGAAACAGGTCGGTCTTGCCGATCATCCCCACCACGCGGCCATTTTGCGCCACCGGCAGGTGATTGACCCCAAGTTCCGATAGCTTCATCAGCGCATCAAGCCCCAGCTGATTGGGCGCGATGGTCACCGGGTCGGGGGTCATGATCTGCGCGACCGGCACCGCCCCGGTCAGCCCCTCGGCCAGCACCTTGTTGGTCAGGTCATGCGCGGTGATGATCCCGGCAAGGCGCGCGCCCTGCATCACCACGACCGATGAAATCACGTGGTCGCGCATCAGGCGCGCAACATCCGTGATCGTCGCATCGGGCGCACAGGTGATCGGCGTCTGCGCCATCATGTCCGACACCTGAAGCGCCGTGAGGCCGGTGGCATAGGGGCCCTCGTCGCCAGGGGTCTCTGAGGGGCGGGCGCGCTCGAACCACTCCGCGACGGCGGGAGAGTGCTCCATCAGGTTCAGAAAGCGGTCCTTGGGGATCACCACAAGGCGGCTTGGCTCGACCGCGCGGGCGGTCAGCATGGCATTGCCATCCCGCAACAGCCCACGCTCGCCCATGATGTCACCGACCCCGCGCCGCGACACAAGATCGGCCTGACCGGTCTCGATATCAAGCGCGCCGCTTTCCACCACGTAAAGCCCGGCCAGCGGGCCGCCCTTTTGAAACAGAACCTCGCCGGTGGCGATCTCAAGCAGAGCCAGATGCGGGCCAAGCTCTGCGCGCAGGGCTGCGGACAATGCCGCGAAGGGTGCGTGACGGGTCAGCGCCTCAAGCGGGTCAGGTCTGGGATCACTCATGGCTTTCGGTATCCCTTTCGTCTCGTCAGGAAATCTATCTAAAAGCGCCCGTTGTCCGGAAATATCGGGGGCGTTGGAAAAGACGGGGGCGACAGATGCCGCCCCCACCGATGTGTTTAGTGGTCGGTCGCGGCACCCGCACCTTTGGGAACACGCACGCTTTCCACAAGATCCTTGATCTCTTGCGGGGTCTCTTTGGTCATGCTTGCCACCACATAGGCCACGGCGAAGTTGATCATCGCGCCGACTGCACCGAAGGATGTCGATTTGATCGTGCCCAGAAGCGGATCGGCATCGGTGAAGCTGTTGGTGTCAGGGATGAAGAACCAGCCCTTGTGCAAGAAGATATAGATCAGCGTCACGAGCAGACCGGCGAGCATGCCTGCAACCGCGCCGTGATTGTTGATCTTGGTCGAGAAGATCCCCATCATCAGCGCCGGGAAGATCGACGCCGCCGCCAGACCAAAGGCCAGAGCAACAGTCTGCGCCGCGAAACCCGGAGGGTTGAGGCCAAGGTAAGTGGCCACGACAATCGCAACACCCATGGCAACACGCGCCGCCATCAGTTCGTTCTTTTCCGAGATATTCGGGTTCAGTTGACCTTTGATAAGGTCGTGGCTGACCGCCGAAGAAATCGCCAGCAAAAGACCCGCCGCCGTTGACAGGGCTGCCGCAAGGCCACCCGCGGCCACAAGGCCGATCACCCAACCAGGAAGGTTGGCAATCTCGGGGTTGGCAAGCACAAGGATGTCGCGGTTGAACTTGGTAAGCTCATTGCCGGTCCAGCCGTTGGCGGTCGCTTTTTCCTGCATGGCAGCGTCTGCATCGTTATAGTATTGGATGCGGCCGTCGCCATTCTTGTCTTCCCAGTCCAGCAGGCCGGTTTTCTGCCAGGTCTGCATCCAGTCGTATTTGGGATCGCTTGCGATGTCTTCGACCGACACGGCCTGTGCATCGGTGCCATTGGGCCACATCAGCTCGGTGATGTTAAGGCGGGCCATGGCGCCCACAGCCGGAGCCGTGAGGTAAAGCAGCGCAATAAAGACAAGTGCCCAACCAGCCGACCAACGTGCGTCGGCGACGCGCGGCACGGTGAAGAAACGCATGATGACGTGCGGCAGACCCGCCGTACCAATCATCAGCGACAGCGTGAACAGAACCATGTTCAGCGTGTCAGAGTGATGCGTCGTATATTCGGCAAAGCCCAGCTCGGCCACAATCGAATCCAGCTTGGCCAGAAGCGGCTCGCCACTGGCGACATGATCGCCAAACAGGCCAAGCGCCGGAACCGGGTTGCCGGTCAGTTGCAGCGAGATGAAGATCGCCGGAATGGTATAGGCCATGATCAACACGACATATTGCGCAACCTGCGTATAGGTCACACCTTTCATGCCGCCGAAAACCGCATAGGCAAACACCACACATGCACCGATCAACAGACCGCTGGTGTTGGAGATTTCAAGAAAGCGGCCAAAGGCCACGCCAACGCCGGTCATCTGGCCGATCACATAGGTGGTCGAGGCCACGATCAGACAGATCACGGCAACCATGCGGGCGGTCTTGGAGTAGAACCGGTCGCCGATGAACTCGGACACGGTGAACTTGCCGAATTTGCGCAGGTAGGGCGCAAGCAGCAGAGCCAGCAGAACATAGCCGCCGGTCCAGCCCATCAGGAAGGTCGAGTTGTCATAGCCGGTAAAGGCAATCAGACCCGCCATCGAGATGAACGAGGCCGCCGACATCCAGTCAGCCGCAGTCGCCATACCGTTGGTGACGGGGTGAACGCCGCGACCGGCAGCGTAGAATTCACTGGTCGAGCCTGCGCGCGCCCAGATTGCGATGCCGATATAGACCGCGAAAGACGCGCCTACAAACAGCAAGTTAAGTGTAAACTGATCCATCATTCCTGTCCCTGTTATTCTTCGCCGACGCCGTGTTCGGCATCAAGTTTGTTCATCCGCCAGGCGTAGAAAAAGATCAGCGCCAGAAAGACCAGAATCGAGCCTTGCTGTGCGAACCAAAAGCCAAGATCAGAGCCGCCGACGGCGATCCCCGACAGCATGGGACGCAGCAGAATGCCAAAGCCGAATGAGACAATAGCCCAGATCAGCAGGCTCCACAGAATAAGACGCACATTGGCTTTCCAATAGGCGTTGGATGCTTCTTTATCGGACAAAGCGTGCCCTCCCTTTTTACAGGTTTCCTCCTGCCCGCGCGGGACCATCCCGGCGCGGGTTTTCCCTTACGCAAGCGTCGATGCGACGAGTGCGTTCAGTTCTTTGGCGACATCCCCGATCGGGGCCATCGCATCGACGCGGGCCAAGACCCCGCGCGCGTCGTAATAAGAAATCAGCGGCGCGGTTTGCGCGTGATAGGCGACAAGGCGCTGTGTGACGGTTTCGGCATTGTCATCGGCGCGCCGCTTCATATCGGTGCTGCCGCATTTGTCACATTTGCCATCCACCGCCGGGGTCTTGAAGCTGTCGTGATAGCCCTCGCCACAGCCGCCGCAGGTGTAGCGGCCCGAAATTCGGGTCACCATCGCGGCATCGTCGACCTCAAGGCTGATTGCGGCGCGGATGTCCTGACCGATATCGGCCAGAAGACCGTCAAGCGCCTCGGCCTGCACGGTGGTGCGCGGAAAGCCATCAAGGATCACGCCGCCGGCGCAGTCAGGCTCGGCCAGACGGTCGCGCAGGATCGCGATGACGATCTCGTCGCTGACCAGATCGCCCGCCTCCATTACAGCCTTGGCGGCGCGTCCGGCCTCGGTGCCCGCGGCCACAGCCGCGCGCAGAAGATCGCCGGTTGAAAGCTGAACCAAGCCAAACTTTTCCTCAAGCATGCGCGCCTGTGTGCCCTTGCCGGCCCCCGGCGGCCCCAGCAGGACCAGATTGGCGGCGGTTTGCGGTGTCTCGGTGCCGTCCATCATCATCTTTCCCCCTCAAGACAGTGCGGTGCGGTTGGTGATCAGATCGTCCACGACCGACGGATCGGCCAGGGTCGAGGTGTCGCCAAGGCTGTCGTAATCGTTCTCGGCAATCTTGCGCAGAATACGGCGCATGATCTTGCCAGAGCGGGTTTTAGGCAGACCGGGGGCCCATTGGATGACATCGGGTTTGGCAATCGGGCCGATCTCGGTGCGCACCCAGGTGGCAAGCTCTGTGCGCAACTCATCCGTGGGTTCGACCCCGTCCATCAGGGTGACATAGCAATAGATGCCCTGACCCTTGATGTCATGCGGATAGCCGACAACGGCAGCCTCGGAGACGGTGGCATGTGCCACAAGCGCGCTTTCCACTTCGGCAGTGCCCATCCGGTGACCCGAAACGTTGATCACATCGTCAACGCGCCCGGTGATCCAGTAATCGGCATCTTCATCACGACGACAGCCGTCACCGGTAAAATAATAGCCTTTGAACATCTCGAAATAGGTCGAGACGAACCGCGCGTGATCGCCCCAGACGGTGCGCATCTGCCCCGGCCAGCTATCCTTGATGCAAAGTACGCCCTCGGTGGCACCGCTCAACTCGTTGCCCTGATCGTCAAGAATGACCGGCTCGACCCCAAAGAACGGCTTGGTGGCCGATCCGGGCTTGGGCTTGGTGACGCCGGGCAGCGGCGTAATCAGGATGCCGCCGGTTTCGGTCTGCCACCAGGTGTCGACGATCGGGCATTTGCCCTTGCCGACATTGTCATTGTACCAGTTCCACGCTTCCGGGTTGATCGGTTCGCCGACCGAGCCGAGAATACGCAAGCTGCTGAGATCGCTGCCCTCAACCGGGCCGGTGCCCTTGCCCATCAGCGCGCGAATGGCGGTGGGGGCGGTGTAGAATTGCGTCACCTTGTGTTTTTCGCAAACCTGCCAGAACCGGCCCGCATCGGGATAGGTTGGCACGCCCTCGAACATCACCGTGGTGGCGCCATTGGCCAGCGGACCATAGACGATATAGCTGTGGCCGGTGACCCAGCCGACATCGGCGGTACACCAGTAGATGTCACCCTCGTGATAATCGAAAATGTATTCATGCGTCATCGCGGCATAGGTCAGATAGCCCCCCGATGTATGCACAACGCCCTTGGGCTGCCCGGTCGAGCCGGAGGTGTAGAGAATGAACAGCGGATCTTCGGCGTTCATTTCCTCGGGCGGGCACTCGGCGCTGACCTTTTCGGCCTCTTCGTGCCACCAGAAATCAAGGCCGTCGCGCCATGCGATCTGACCGCCGGTGCGTTTGACCACAAGGCATTTCACATCGTCCACATCATGCAACAGCGCCTGGTTGACGTTATCCTTGAGCTTGGTCGCCCGACCACCGCGCGGCGCGTGATCGGCGGTGATCACAACCTTGGCGTCACAACCATTGACCCGCGCCCCAAGGGCATCGGGGCTAAAGCCGGCGAAAACGATGGAATGAATGGCACCGATGCGCGCACAAGCGAGCATGGCATAGGCCGCCTCGGGGATCATCGGCAGGTAAAGCACAACCCGGTCACCTTTGCCCACGCCCATGGATTTCAGGACATTGGCCATCTTGCTGACCTGGCTGTGCAGCTCTTTATAGGTGATGTGCAGCGCCTCGTCTTCCGGGCTGTCGGGCTCCCAGATGATCGCGGTCTGATCGCCGCGGGTCGCAAGGTGGCGATCGACGCAATTGGCGGCGACGTTCAGCGTGCCATCCTCGAACCACTTGATCGACACATCGTCATAGGCAAAAGAGGTGTTCTTGACGCGGGTATAGGGCTTGATCCAGTCAAGCCGCTTGCCGTGTTCGCCCCAGAACGCAGCCGGGTCATTGATCGACTCCGCATACATGCGGTCATAGGCCTCTGGATCAATGTGAAAATCGGGTGCCTTTGCACCTGCGGTGTTCGATGATTGTACCATAGCTTGAATTCCTCCGTCCCAGTGTCCACTTGAAAGCCATTCAAGTTGAATTTTGTATTCCACGGCATACCTTACCTTGAAATGCGAAAAAAATTAACAGTTCCTGCCTATACACCTGTAAATCAGGTGAAAAGATTGCCTTTTTTATGGGCGAATCTGTAAATTACTTTACAATTCGCAGTTTCATTGAAGTTCCGAGCGGTTTAGCGCTATCACCCGTACGGCCACGCCACGCCCTTCCCCCTGTCGATGCATGTCGTTAGGGCATGCTGCGGCAAAATGCCCTCCCTCACAACCTGACGCAGCGTCACATTTCCAACACCGCAGAACCCCGAATCGCCTTAAGCGGGTGCTCGACGGCGTAAAACCAAAGTATGCGGAGTTTACGGCATGGCGTGAAGGCCCAATCCGAACTATGCAGATGCGACGGAGCGCAGACCGGACAGTCGGCCGTGGCCCCGCCCGTGTTTGGGGTTGAACCCCTGCGCAAAGATCACAAATGTGAGTCCAGCCCGAGGATCGCCCCATGCCCTATGCCCATTCCGATAAAACGCCCTCTGTTCTCAACAGTCCCGCGCCCGAGGCGGCCCGGCGCCCCAAGCTTGAGGGCGGCAAGCGCTTTGTGATGGCCACCGACTATGAGCCGGCCGGAGATCAGCCAACGGCAATTGCAGAACTGTCGCAAGGCGTATTTGACGGGGAACGCGATCAGGTTCTGCTTGGCGCGACCGGCACCGGCAAGACCTTTACCATGGCCAAGGTTATCGAAGAAACCCAGCGCCCCGCAATCATCCTTGCGCCGAACAAGACGCTTGCCGCACAGCTTTACGGTGAGTTCAAGGGATTTTTCCCCGATAACTCGGTCGAGTATTTCGTCAGCTTCTACGACTACTATCAGCCCGAGGCCTATGTGGCGCGCTCCGACACCTATATCGAGAAAGAAAGCCAGATCAACGAACAGATCGACCGGATGCGCCACTCGGCCACCCGCGCGCTTCTGGAGCGCGACGATGTGATCATCGTCGCCTCGGTCTCGTGCATCTACGGCATCGGGAGCGTCGAAACCTACGGCGCGATGACCCAGGACCTCAAGGTTGGAAGCGACTATGACCAGCGCAAGATCATGGCTGATCTGGTTGCCCAGCAATACCGCCGCAATGACCAGGCATTTCAACGTGGCAGTTTTCGGGTGCGCGGCGACAGCCTTGAGATTTTCCCCGCCCACCTTGAAGATCGTGCCTGGCGGCTATCGTTCTTTGGCGAAGAGCTTGAGAGCATCACCGAGTTTGACGCGCTCACCGGCGAAAAGACCGATACCTTCGAACAAATCCGCGTCTATGCCAATTCGCACTACGTGACACCCAAACCGACCATGCAACAGGCCCTGATCGGCATCAAAAAGGAACTGCGCCAGCGTCTGGATCAGCTGGTCAACGAGGGCAAGCTCTTGGAGGCGCAGCGACTGGAACAGCGCTGTACGTTTGATCTTGAGATGCTTGAGGCGACCGGCGTGTGCAACGGGATCGAGAATTATTCGCGCTACCTCACCGGGCGCGCACCGGGCGAGCCACCCCCCACCCTGTTTGAGTTCATCCCGGACAATGCGATTGTCTTTGCCGATGAAAGCCATGTCTCGGTGCCCCAGATCGGCGGCATGTATAAAGGCGACTATCGCCGCAAGTTTACCCTGGCCGAGCACGGGTTTCGCCTGCCGTCCTGCATGGATAACCGGCCGCTCAAGTTCGAGGAATGGGATGCGATGCGCCCGCAATCGGTGTTTGTCTCGGCCACCCCCGCCAAATGGGAGATTGAACAGACCGGCGGCGTCTTCACCGAACAGGTGATCCGCCCCACCGGCCTTATCGACCCCGAGGTGGAAATCCGCCCGGTCGGCACCCAGGTCGATGACCTTCTGGACGAGATCCGCCGGGTCAGCGCCGAGGGGTATCGCACGCTTGTCACCACTTTGACCAAGCGCATGGCCGAGGATCTGACCGAATACCTGCATGAACAGGGCATTCGCGTGCGCTATATGCATAGCGATATCGACACGATTGAACGGATCGAAATCCTGCGCGATCTGCGGCTTGGGGCGTTTGACGTGCTGATCGGAATCAACCTCTTGCGCGAGGGGCTCGATATCCCCGAATGCGGGCTTGTGGCCATTCTGGATGCCGACAAGGAAGGCTTCCTGCGGTCTGAAACCTCGTTGATTCAGACCATCGGGCGCGCCGCGCGCAACGCCGAGGGCCGGGTGATCATGTACGCCGACCGGATCACCGGAAGCATGGAGCGCGCCCTGGGAGAAACCAACCGGCGGCGCGAGAAACAGATCGCCTATAACGTCAAGCACGGGATCACCCCGACGACGATCAAGAAGAACGTCGATGACATCCTACAAGGGCTCTACAAGGGCGATGTGGATATGAACCGGGTGACCGCGACCATCGACAAACCGCTTGCCGGGGCCAATCTTCAGGCGGTGCTGGAGGGTCTGCGCACCGACATGCGCAAGGCCGCCGAGAACCTTGAATTCGAAGAGGCCGCCCGGTTGCGCGACGAGGTTAAGCGTCTTGAGGCGGTCGACCTCGTGATCTCCGACGATCCCTTGGCGCGCCAACAGGCAGTCGCCAAGGCCAGCGCCGAAGCGGTCAAAGGGCGGGGGCGCTCAACGGCCGGCAGGCCGGGGCAGCATGGCGGGAATGTGAAGCGGCGGGGGCGGTGAGGGTTTGGCAAGCAAAGTCCTGCGAAATCCATTGCGGTTAACCCCACTTTAACCAACCGCACGGCATTTTGCCCGCATGCAAAACCGCAACTCTCCCCTATCACCCGAGGTCTGGCTGCACGACCTCTTCACGGCCAAGGCCGTGCAAGAGGGCGCCGTCATCCGACGCAAGGCGCGCGATGTTGAGCGCTTCGTGGGCATGGAACGGTTCATGCGTGAAATCCAAAGACGAGGTTACCAGGTGGTGGAGAATTCCGGACAGTTCATCATTTTCTGCAACCGCGCGCCGGTGCGCTGGCTCACCCCCGGCGACCCCTCGATTTCTTTAAAAGAAATCGGACCGAAATCTTTTAAAGATTTCGACGCACGCGATCGGCATTGACGCTCAGCTCGCCCGCCCTCTGCGACCAATACGGGCCGCGAGCCAGGCGCCCACAAATGCCCCCAAACCATCCGCCAGCCAATCACCCCATTCGGCACTGCGCCCCACGTAGGGCTGGATAAGCTCGATCAGCCCGCCATAGGACGCCGCGACCAGAACGATCCACAACATGGGAGAACAGCGGGTATAGGCCATCGGCATCGCAAGCACCGCGAAGGCCAGAAAATGCACGAGCTTGTCACCCCCCGCAATCCCCGGCTCGGACGCACCTGGCGGGGTCAGGGTAAGGGCTGCGATCGCCAAGGCAATGACAAGGGTAAGCTTCAACATCATGCCCTGCCCTTAGGCGGGACAGGCTAATAGATCAACCGCCCGAGGCTGCGCGTTGATCAGAAATCAAACAACTCCTCCAGAAAACCACCACGCTTTTTGCGCGGCTTTTGCCCTTTGTGATGCCCGTGACGTCATACGCCTGTGGCGCTGCGGTAACGGCGGCCGAGCGGTCAATGATCTTGTCAAGTTCCCCTCGGTCAAGCCAAACCCCTCGGCATTGCGGGCAATAGTCGATCTCGACCCCGGCGCGCTCAGCCAGAACAAGCTGTCTTGGCGCCGCCCCGATACAAGGGCGGCGTCAACGCAGGCAAAAACCCGCCTGAAATCAACGGATCACATGCACCGCACATTTGGCGTGGCGCACCACCTGATTGGCGGTCGAGCCAAGCAACAGATCTTGCATGCCGGGGCGGTGGCTTGCGATCACGATGCAATCGGGTTTATTCTCTTCCGCCCAATCCAGAATTGTGCGCCCTGAATGCCCCTCAACAACATCTGCGGTAGCATTGGGCAGACTATCGGCCAGATCGGACAACTCCTTCACAACTGCCTTGCGCGCCTCGACCAGGTAATCCTGCGGCATGTAAGAGATTGCATAGGCCGGGATGTGCTCGATCACGTGAAGCAAGCTGATCCGGCCATCCTTTCCGGCGAGCACCTGAGCGGCGCTTACGGCGCCCGCAGCGTCACGATCATTATCAAACGAAATCGGCACCAGAACATGCTTGTACATACGGTTTCCTTTCCTGTTGCGTTTCCCGAGGATTGCGCAAATCAAGACCATATGCCTTGATTCAGATCAGGTGCGCTGCGGCCACTATTGCAGTTCGCCCATCTGGCGGGCGATTTCGGCGGCCCATTCACCGATGATCGGCAAAAACTCGATCTGGCTCAGCGCCCAGACCAGAAGCGACAGCAGCATCGACGCCCCCAACACAGTGCCAAGCCCGACCGCCAGACCGCGCGCGAAATTGAACGCAAGCATGCGCGGCATCGAATTATGGACCCGGATAAAGCGGTGGCGGTTGAGACGGCGCAACTCGACACGCAGCGCATGCACTTCTTTTGTCAGATCGTCAGAGGACGCCATGTCATCCTTCATGCAAATGTCGCCGCGACGTCATACATAACCGGCTCGAAGCTTTTGCACAGCTCGTTGATCTGGCGATTGCGCACGCGCATCTCATTGGTCCGAAGCATCGCCTGAAAATCCTCGCGTTTGCGCCATTGCGAATAGCTGGCGATCCGGGTCTGGGCATCGTTCACATGCAGGCCAACCGCAACAAAGCCCGGCTGTTTACAAATGAAATCCTGATAGGCCGCAGTCAGAAGATCAAGCAGATCCTGACAGGTGCCCGGGGTGACATCAAATGTGGTGATCACCGTCTGATGGCTGGTGTTTTGGGCGATTTTGGGCATGACGCACCTCCTTTGCCAAACCAGCCTATCACGCGCAGGCAGGGGGGTAAATTCTTAGCCGCCTTAACCGTCGCTTTACCCTTTTTAACGAGGATTAACGCAGAGGTAACCATGCTGCGACGGCTCATTCTCACGTTGATCCTTTTGCCATGTCTGGCCATTATGGCACAGGCGGGGGCGTGGCCGCGCGAAAAGGGCAAGACCTTTCTCGCAAACTCCGGTCAGATCGAGGGCCCGGATGCCTTCGGGTTTTACCACCCATTCATTACTTTATATGCCGAGCATGGATTGACCGACCACGTGACGGCCGGGGCTGATCTGGGCGGGGATGGTGTACGCATGTCCAAGGCTATCGGATTTCTGCGCTGGCCGCTCGGGCAAGCCGAACGGCCCCTGAAACTCGCCTTTGAACTGGGTGCCGGACAGATTGCAGGCAAGAACGCCCTGCGCCCGGGCCTATCGCTCGGGCGCGGCATTTCGCTTTGGGATCGCAATGGCTGGCTTGCCGTGGATAGCCGTGCGATTCTATTCAAGCATGGCGATATGGCCCTTGAAGGTGATTTCACCTTTGGCCTATCCACCACCCGCAAAACCAAACTGATCCTCCAGGTGCAGACCGGTCAACCGGATACCGGCAGCAGCTATGCCCGCTTTGCCCCCTCGTTCGTCTACGAGACAAAACCTGGCAAGCATATCGAATTCGGGATCAGCCAGATGTTTCATGGCGGGCGGGCGCATGGCGTCAAACTGGGGCTCTGGCAGAGCTTTTAACAGCGCCGCCAGAGCGATTTTTTCAGAGCGGGTCGTCGATCCGCACCTTGAGAATGACACTTCCCGAAACCGCCAGCGGCCAGCGCAGGTTGATCTGATCATTGTCCGCGCCCTGATTGGCCTGGTAATAAGGTGTCACATATTGCACCGCATTGGCGCTACTGCGCAGCGGCCCCGCCGCCACAACCGATTCCACCACCTGCGCCCAGGCCCCGAACGGCAACCGTGGCGCTGGCTCCACCACCCAGGTGCTTGCGGCGCTGGCCTCGGTATGTTCCATCACAAGCGGGCTGGCCGCAGGTGTCTGGATGTTGTGAAAGGCATTGTCGTCAAAGGTGACATTGCGGATCCGGTTGTAATCAAGATCGGCAAAGCTCGTATCCACCGTCTCGACCCGGTCGATGGTGCCGCCAATCCCGCGGAACGAATTGCCATTCACCGACACGCCATTCAGGAAATGCCCGGCCCCATGCGGCTTGACCAGAATAAAGGTGAACCACGGCGCCACATCGCTGGCCAGGAACACGTTATCGGTGATGCTCAACGCGCTGAACGAAAACTCGCCAGAGAAACCGGGCGCCTGATCATGCTCATTGCCCCATTCGATAAAGCAATTGTCAATATAATTGCCGTTGATCGTGCCCCGATTGTTGGTGCGCGTCAGAACAAACCCACCGGTGCGAATGCCGTTAAGGGCGGAATCGCCCTGAAACACGTGGTTGCCTGAAATGATCGAACTTGACCCGCCAATCACCCCGAAATGCCGGAAATGCACCACGCGATTGTCGCGCACCTTGATGTCGTTTGCATTGGCATTGAACCCGATCGAAACACGCTCAGTCGACAAAAGCGGGCTTTCATCGGACAGGAACTGACAGCGGTCGATCATCATGCCCTGATCTCCTTCGCCGTGGCTGCTGACGCCACGGTCCTTGGGCCGGGTGATAAAGCAATCGCGCAGATGAAACCCGGTGCCCGTGGGCGGCAAAAGGATGGCGCTGCAATCGCCACTGCATTGAAACTCGATTTCGGACATGACCATGCGCGAAATCTGCTCGAATCCACTGAAATCAAGCATGTATTTGAAGCGCCGGAAGGTGAACACCTGCGTGCCCGCCGCATCGAACAGCGGTTGACTGATATCCAGCCGTTGCGCTGCGATGTTGCGATCAGTGACATAGACTTCGCGCCCCACACCGTTGCCGGTGATCACCGATCCGACAGGGATATTGGCAACATTCTCGACATTTACAAGCCGCTTTGAGTTACGCGGATCATATGTCGCCTGCGATGTCGCGACATCGGTCTCCCAGGCGGCACCGGGAAACACAGAAAACTGCCCGTTTTCAATCACATGACGCTGTTTGTAAGTGGTTTTGTTATTGACCGCCGCGGCCATGTCCACCGGCGCCCGCAGCGCCACCTTGCGCCCGCCCAGATCAAGCGTGACGTGCCCGGCATTGTTCAATAGCGCCTGATAGGCCTTCTTGAAGGCAAGCTCACTTTCCCCAAAGGCATCAATATATGCCGGTAGATCGAAATTCTTGGTGAGCGCCAGAATGCTGCTATCCGCCATTTCAAGCGTGCCCTCAAAACGGACACGGTTCTGAATGGTGGTGCTTTGGCCAAGAAAATAGGTGCCCGCCGGAACAATGATCTCACGCCCGTTTGCGGCGGCATCGGCGGCCTCAAAGGCTGCATGATCGTCGCGTACCCCGTCCCCCACGGCGCCAAAATCGCGCACATCCACCGCGCTGACAATATCACGCAGAAAGAACCGGCTGACATCCTCGATGACGATATCGTCGATGCGCACCACGCCGCCGCTCGGCCCGCTCAGGTCAAGCCCGAAGTGCCCGAAAAGCGCCTGCGTCCCCCAGGCCATATTGACCCCGTTGCGCGCGCCGGTGCCGACAATCGCCGTCACCTCAACCACATCGCCATAGGTGGTCAGCGTGACCTGCGGACCAGTCAATGTCACCCCGGTAACCGCCACACCGCCGGCCCCGCCGGCCCATGCCGCAATCCGCACATTCGGCAGATTACCCGAAATTGCCTTGACCCGCGCCCGGACCTGAAGATAACAGCCCGGCAAAATCGGGGTTTCCCCCATATAGCGCAGCCGTTGCACTGCATCGACCTTCTGAAGCTCCAACGCACCCCCAAAATCCTGATCGGCCGGCACAAAGGCCGCATTCACGGCATTCGCATAGGTATCCGATTGAGGCGTGCCATTGCCGCTGGACCATTGATCCAACCCCGCCGCAAAAGGTTGAGGCATGAAAACGATGCCGTCGGTAATTGCCTTGTTCATATGGTTCCCTTTCCACATCCCGCGTCACGCGCGCATGTCCCGTGCCTGTCCCGGCACGGCGCACCGCATCCGATGGAATAGGGAAGTATCAACAGGGGGTTAACCGGCTCTCACACCACCGTCACGGTGCCCTTCTCGCGCCCCGCAGATGCCGGTTTCTTCTGGCCATAAATATCCCGGGGGAATCGCCTCTAGGCGATGGGGGCAGCGCCCCCTGATCCGCACTCTCCTCAGACTGTACCGCCAGGCGTTTTTCGCACCCGCACGGCATTGATCTTCCAGCCGCCCTCGCCTTCGACCATCTGGTACTCGACCACGTAAAGCGCGCCACCGGCATCGCGAACGAGCACGTTCTGCCAGAGCTTTCCGGCAATCACCTCACTGTCCAGAAACGTTACCTCAGAGGGGCGCCAGACCATCGGATACCCCTCTCGGACCATGGTGCCAAATTGCGCGGACGATCCAAAACGTTGCTGAATGGTCGGGCTGGCATACCCCCATGCACGGTCCACGTCATTGGCCAGAAAGGCCTCGATCTGGGCGGAAATCACCGCTTTTACCGCACTCTCATCGGCGCGTGCCGGTCCAGACAGGCCAACCGCCAAGATCAGGCTCGTTAACAAAAGTCGCATGGGGCACCTCCCTGCATAAGGTATCTAGCGCCCCCAAGCCGCCCTTCAAGCACCCGCCTTAGCGGGCCTGAAGGCTTTGCAGATAAGCCACCAGATCGACCACCCGCCGACTGGTCCTGATCTGCGCGCCCTCCTCGATCTTGAGCACGACATCACGCCCCTCGAAGAAATCGCCATAAACCGGCATCGGCTCGCCATGGGCCACCATCGGATCGCGCCCGTCGATCTGGCGCACAACACGGGCCAGCGGAAAAGCCCCCCGATTGGTCTGAGCCAGAACCCGAAGGTCAGGCGGCGCCAAGGCCAGAACCGGGCGCATCGGGCCATTGCCGCTGGCATCCACACCATGACAGGCCGCGCAATAGCGTTCATAGGTCTTTTGCCCAAGGCGCAGATCCTGCGCCACCAGGATAGTCGGCAGCCATAGTACGGCCACTATACCGGCCCATATTCCAATCCGCATTTGCACCTCCCTTATCGCCCTGTCAGCCCATTCGATCCACATTTTCGACATCGCGCCATGATCTGCATCAGTCGCCCGACAGCCCAGCCCCTAACCGACCAGTTCCGCCACCTGCGACCAAAGCGTGTCCGGCACCTCGACGGGATCGGCCTCGCGCTTGCCCTGCCCCGGCATGCGTGCGCCTTCGTCAAGCGCGACGCCTTCGGCGATTTGCGCAAGGCGGTCATAAAAGGCGCCCGAGGTATCGGGGTCCATCAATAGATAATACTGCCCAAGATCATGCGGCGCGCCTTCGGGCGCCTTCAGCGGTTTGACATCACGGCTGACCACACCCGCGGTCATGCCGGCGGTCAAAATCTCGGCCATCAACCCAAAGCCCCAGCCCTTGTAGCCCCCCATGCTGACCAGCGATCCGGCAAGCGCCGCTTCGGGGTCGGTCGTCGACTGGCCGTTTGCATCCAATGCCCAGCCTTCTGGAATACGCTCCCCGGCCGCCTTGGCCATGGTGATCTTGCCAAGCGCCACGGTGGTGGTTGACTGGTCAAACTGCATCGCGACCCCGCCCTTGCCGTCGGGCACCGAAAAGGCGATCGGATTGGTGCCGATCACCCGGCTCTTGCCGCCCGGCGGCGCCACGATCGGCGAGGCATTGGTCATGCCCAGCCCGACAAGCCCGCGCTTGGCGATCTGTTCGGTGAAAAACCCAAGGCTCGTGCAGGTATGCGCATGCCCAACCGCAAGGCTGGCCACGCCACAGGCGCGCGCCGCCTCAACCGCCCGGTCAAGCGCACGGGCAAAGGCGGGCTGGGCAAAGCCAAAGCGCGCATCCACAACCACCACGCCGGGCCTCGGCTGGCTGACAACCGGCTCGACATCGCCTTTGACACGGCCGGTTTGCAACTGCTGACAATAGCTCTCCAGATAGTAAAGCCCGCAAATCCGGTTGCCGACGCTTTCCGCCTTGCGCACCGCAAAGGCCACCTCGCCCGCCACCCGATCGACCGCTCCATGGCGCATCAGCGCCGCTTTGGTTCGTGCTTCGATCTCGTCAAGCGATACCTGTGCCATGTGGCCTCCGTCTATTCGCGCGCAGCGTGTCTGCACGGCGCAATATGGTCAATCGCAACCGATCTGAAATGGCTGCGTAGGGTGGGTGAAACCCACGCTCCGTCCTTAGCTCGCGTCAACAAGACGACCCTGATCAAGTCGCAGCACCCGGTCCATTTTCGCCGCCAGTTCAAGGTTATGCGTGGCAATCAATGCCGCAAGGCCGGTGCCGCGCACCAACCCTTCCAAGGCGCCAAACACCTGATCCGCAGTGCCGGGATCAAGATTGCCCGTCGGCTCATCCGCCAAAAGAACGCTAGGGCTGTTGGCAAGCGCCCGGCAAAACGCCACCCGCTGTTGCTCGCCGCCCGACATCGCCGAGGGGCGATGCCCGGCGCGCGCGCCAACCCCGACCTGATCCAGCAACTTCTGGGCCCGTTCTTCGGCGGTTTTGCGTGCCACCCCATCGGCAAGCTGCGGCAAAACGATGTTTTCCAATGCGCTGAATTCGGGCAGAAGGTGGTGAAACTGATAGACAAAGCCCACCTCCTGGCGTCGCAGCGCGGTGCGCCGCCGGTCACTCAGCCCGGTCATATCCTCGCCCGCGATCTCGACCCGCCCCGCATCGGCGGTGTCAAGCAATCCGGCGATATGCAACAACGTCGATTTCCCGGCCCCCGAGGGGGCCACAAGCGCCACCATCTCGCCGCGCGCAAGCGCAAGATCGACACCGGCCAAAACCCGCACTTCGCCGGTTTCGCCCTTGTTATAGGTCTTTTCAACCCCCGAAAGGCGCAGCATCACATCACTCATAGCGCAGCGCCTCCACCGGGTTCATCCGTGCCGCACGCCGTGCCGGCAAGATCGTCACCACGAACGACAGCCCCAGCGACAGCGCGACCGCCGACATCACATCGCCAAACTGCAATTTGGCCGGCAAATGATAGATCCCCCGGATCGACGGGTCCCAGACCTGCCCACCCATCAGCACATTCACAAAGCTGAAAATCGGGTCGATATAAAGCGCGAAAAGACAGCCCAGAACAACACCCATCGCCGTGCCGATCAGGCCGGTAAAGGCGCCACAGATGAAAAACACCCGCAGGACCGAGCCCTCGGTCAGACCCATGGTACGCAAAATCCCGATATCACGGCCCTTGTTCTTGACCAGCATGATCAACCCGCTGGTGATATTCATCGCCGCGATCAGCACGAGGATCGACAGGATGATGAACATCACGTTATCCTCAACCTCAAGCGCGCGCAGGAAAGAGCCGCTGGCATCCTGCCAGGTCCAGACCTGCGCCCGCTCGCCCGCCGCGCGCAACAGCGGCAGGGCAAGTTCATCCACATTCTCGGGCGCGCGCACCATCACCTCAAGCTCATCGGCGCGTCCTTCGCGGTTAAAAAAGCTCTGCGCCTCTTCAAACGGCAGGTAAACCCGCACCCGGTCGATGTCATAGCGCCCGGCGGAAAACACATAGACCACGTCATAAGCGTTGATCCGCGGGCTGGTGCCAAAGGCGGTCTTGACGCCATTGGGTGAGATCAACTTGATCCGGTCACCAAGGCCGACGCCAAGCTCCTGTGCCACGCCCGAGCCAATCGCGATGCCTTGGGGAAAGCTGGCGATATCGCCCCGGCTGGTTTCGGGGTCGGCGACGCGCGGAATGCCGCGCAGATCCTCCGGCGCGATGCCAAAGACCTGCACCCCGGCATTGCGCTCGCGGGCATTGGCCATCACCTGCCCCTTGATCAGCGGCGCGGCGCGGGTCACGCCCGGCACCGCGCGCACCCGCTCGGCCATCGCCTCGTAATCCTGAATGGTGCGGTCGATCCGGCCACTCTGGGCGTCAACCTCGCCCGCATTATAAACCGTCACATGCGCATTCGCGCCAAGGATGGTGTCAACAAATTCGGCCCGAAACCCCGACCGGACCGCAAGCGTCGCGATCAACGCAAACACCGCCAGCGTAATGCCAACAAGGCTGATCCATGTCATCACGCTGACACCGCCCTCGGCCCGCTTGGCGCGCAGATAGCGCCAGGCGATCATCCATTCAAACGGGGCAAAGGGGGCGGGCGTTCTGGCCATTCTGACACCTTGGTAAATTTGCGCGGAGAGTGCGTTTTGTACTCGCTCGCGTCAAGGGAGGGTAGCGGGGCTTGGGTTTTGGTTTGGGCTTGGGAGGGCATTCGCCCCAAGCGATGAGGCGCGCGGTGCCCGTCCGCCGGGTGGGCGCTCCAACAGGGCTGGCTGGCACTTAATACCAGCAAAACACATCTGCGTTTTCGACGGATATCAACGTCGCAAAAGCGCCCGCCCGAGGGGGCGGACGGGCGCTGCGCGGCGGCGCGTTCCGCGCCTTGTTTCCGCGCATTGGCACTTGGGATAAACGTCCGCTCAAGACCCTCTTCTACAGGCTTGGCCGCAACACATGCCCCGCATAGATCAACGCCAGCTTTTCCACTGCCTGTTCGGGCGGCAATTCTTCGCTTTCCCCGGTGCGGCGACAGGTCAGCTCAACCACCCCGTTCTTGAGGCCGCGCGGCCCCACGGTGATCCGCCAGGGCAGGCCGATCAGGTCCATCGTGGCAAATTTGCCGCCTGCCCGCTCGTCGCGGTCGTCATAAAGCGGCTCTAGGCCTAGCGCGTTCAGCGAGGCATATATCGCCTCACAGGCCGCATCGGCCTCGGCGTCGCCCTGTTTGACGTTCACGATGCCGGCATGATAGGGCGTCACGCCCTCGGGCCAGATGATGCCCTTGTCGTCGTGGCTGGCCTCGATGATCGCGCCGACAAGACGGCTGACACCGATGCCGTGGCTGCCCATATGCACCGGCGTGGATTTGCCATCGGGGCCCTGAACCGTGGCGCCCATGGCATCGGAATACTTGGTGCCGAAATAGAAAATCTGACCCACCTCGATGCCACGGCTGGTCTTGCGCCGGGCCTCGGGGATGGCGTTGAAGGCCGCCGCGTCATGGGTCTCGTCGGTGCGCGCATAGGGCGTGGTCCATTCCTTGACGATGGCCGCGCAATCCTCCCAGCTATTGTAATCCACCGTGCGCTCGCCAAGGCTCAGATCGGTGATCGCACTGTCATAGAACACCTCGGATTCGCCGGTCTCGGCGAGCACCAGAAACTCATGCGTGTCATCGCCGCCAATCGGGCCAGAATCGGCACGCATCGGGATCGCCTGCAATCCCATCCGCTCATATGTGCGCAGATAGCTGACCATATGGCGGTTGTAAGCATGCAAAGCATCCTCTTTGGTCAGATCAAAGTTATAGCCGTCCTTCATGAAAAACTCGCGACCGCGCATCACGCCAAAGCGGGGGCGCACCTCGTCGCGAAACTTCCACTGAATATGATAGAGCGTCAGCGGCAGGTCCTTGTAGCTGCCGACATGGGCGCGGAAAATATCGGTGATCAGCTCTTCGTTGGTCGGCCCATAGAGCATATCACGCCCATGCCGGTCGGTGATCCGAAGCATTTCATCGCCGTAATCATCATAGCGCCCGCTTTCACGCCACAGATCGGCGGATTGCAGCGTCGGCATCAACATCGGAATATGGCCCGCACGCACCTGTTCTTCGTGCACGATATTTTCAAGCTTGCGCAGGATCTTGAAGCCCAGAGGCAACCAGGAATAAATCCCGGCAGTCGCCTGCTTGATCATCCCCGCCCGCAACATCAGGCGGTGCGAGGCAATCTGTGCCTCGGCGGGGGTTTCCTTGAGCACGGGCAGAAAATAACGGGACAGGCGCATATGAGACCTCTGGCAAAGGATATTTGCCCCCGTTTATGGCTTTGCGGCGGTCCAGACAAGGGAGGATCACGCTTTCGCCCCCCGCCCCCTTGAAACCGGGGGCTGCATGGGCAATGTGAAAGGGTCAAAGGGTTCGGAGCGTATCACATGGCACTACCGGTCAAACAACAGCTTGGGTATTGGGGCATAGCTACGGCGGTGTTCCTGATTGTGCTGTGGTTTCTTGGCGATGTGATCCTGCCGTTCGTTCTGGGCGGGGCGATCGCCTATTTCCTTGATCCGGTGGCTGACCGGCTTGAACGCCTGGGGCTTGGCCGCGCCGCCTCGGTCGTGGTGATCACGCTGGTGGCGCTTTTGATCTTTGTGCTCATGGCGCTTTTGGTGGTGCCAACGCTGGTTGAACAATCAATTGCCCTTTTCGACATCGCCCCCCAGCTTGCACGCGATTTGCAAGGCTTTCTGTCAGGTCATTTCCCCTCCATGTTCGAGCCGGAGTCGACGCTGCATAAAATGCTGTTGTCGCTTGGCGAGACGATCCGCGATCGCGGCGGTGAGGTCCTTCAAACCGCGCTTAGCTCGGCCGCCTCGCTCCTTAATCTGGTGCTGCTGTTCGTGATCGTGCCGGTGGTGGCCTTTTACCTGCTTTATGACTGGGATCACATGGTTGAAAAAATAGACGGGTTGCTGCCGCGCGATCATGCGCCGGTGATCCGCGATCTTGCTCGCCAGATCGACCGAACCCTCGCCAGCTTTATTCGCGGCATGGGCACGGTGTGTCTTGTGCTGGGCACCTTCTACGCCGTTGCGCTGATGCTCGTGGGGCTGCAATTCGGCCTTGTGGTCGGGGCCTTTGCCGGGCTGATCACTTTCATCCCCTATGTCGGTTCGATCGTCGGCGGGGTGCTGGCGGTGGGGCTCGCCCTTTTCCAATTCTGGGGTGACTGGGTCAGCATCGGGCTTGTCGCGGCGATTTTCGTCTCGGGTCAGGTGATCGAGGGCAATTTCCTGACGCCCAAACTTGTCGGCTCATCCGTTGGCCTGCACCCGGTCTGGCTTATCTTCGCGCTTTCGGCCTTTGGCACGCTGTTTGGCTTTGTCGGCATGCTGGTGGCGGTGCCGGTTGCGGCCTCGCTTGGGGTGATCACCCGCTTTGCGATCCTGCAATACAAGGACAGCCGCCTTTATCGTGGACTGGATGCGCAGGATCCTGACTGATGGGCGAACAGCTAAGCTTTGATCTGCCCGTGCGCGCCGCCCTGGGCCGGAATGATTTCTATGTCGCACCGGCCAATGCCCAGGCCGTGGCGATGATCGAGGATTGGCCGGGCTGGCCCTCGCGCAAGCTGGTTCTGGTGGGGCCGCCGGGGGCCGGTAAAACCCACCTGACCCATGTCTGGGCCACACTGAGCGGTGCCACGATCATCGCCGCCACTGACCTTGCAATGGCCGATATCGCAGGGCTCGCCACCGGCCCGGTCGCGGTTGAGGACGCCGATGACATCGCGGGCGACCAAGCGGGCGAAGAGGCGCTGTTTCATCTCCATAACCTGACCCTTGCCGAGGGGCATTCGCTCTTGCTGACGGCGCGAAGCGCGCCGAATTTCTGGCCCCTCACCCTGCCCGATCTGGCAAGCCGGATGCAAGCCACGACACTGGCGCATCTGCGCGCGCCGGATGATACGCTTCTGGCGGCACTGTTGATGAAGCTGTTTGCCGACCGGCAACTCTCGCCTAACCCCGAGATCCTGCCCTACCTTGCGCGGCGCATGGACCGCTCGTTTGACGCGGCCCGCAGTGTGGTGGCTGCACTTGACGCAACCGCACTGTCAGAGGGGCGCCCGATCACCCGCGCCATGGCGGCGAAGGTGCTGGACAATATGGCCGAATAGCGGCACCCTGCGTCACCCCGCCGTTACACCGCAACGCCATAAGGTCGCTATGACAAACGCTGATTTCCTCAAGTCTCCTATGCCCGAGCCGGTTGACTTTCCAGATCTGGATATCACCGGACCGGGACGGTTTTATAACCGCGAGCTAAGCTGGCTTGGCTTTAACTGGCGCGTACTCGAAGAGGCCAAGAATCCGCGCGTGCCTTTGCTGGAGCGGCTGCGTTTCCTGTCGATTTCGGCCACCAACCTGGACGAATTCTACAACGTCCGCGTCGCGGGCCTTCGCGAACTGGCGCAGGCCGGCAATGTGACCCCGGCCGCCGACGGGCTTACCCCCGCCGAACAGCTTGTGCTGATCAACGAAGACGCCCGCAACCTCCTGGATGCGCAACAGAACACCTATGAAATCCTGCGCCAGGAGATGGAACAGGAACAGATTTCGATCCTCGACAATGCAAGCCTGACAGAGGATGACAAGGTATTTCTGGCGGATGTGTTTTTGCACAGGGTGTTCCCGGTGCTGTCGCCGCTGGCCATCGATCCGGCGCACCCGTTTCCCTTTATCCCCAACCTTGGCTATTCCCTCGCCCTCCAGATGGAGCGCAAATCGGATAAGCGCCCGCTTCAGGCGCTCTTGCCGATCCCGCAACAGATTGACCGCTTTGTCACCCTGCCCGCCCCCGAGGGCACATTTCGCGTACTGCCTCTGGAAGAGCTGTTGCTGTTGCATCTGCACAGCCTGTTTCCGGGCTATAAGTACAAGGGTCATTGCGCGTTTCGCGTGCTGCGCGACAGCGATCTTGAGGTCGAGGAAGAGGCCGAGGATCTTGTGCGCGAATTCGAGGTTGCCCTCAAACGGCGGCGCCGTGGTGAGGTGGTGCGCCTGAAAATTTCCGCCGAGGCCCCCGATGCGCTGCGCAATGTGATCATGGAAGAATTGCACGTCACCCCCGATGAGGTGGTCGAAGTAAACGGCATGATCGGGCTTGCCGACCTCAAGGAGTTGGTGCTTGAGGCGCGCGCCGATCTGTTATGGCCCCCCTTCACCCCGCGCGTGCCCGAACGGGTACAGGATCACGACGGCGATATGTTCGCCGCGATCCGCCAAAAGGACATGCTGCTGCATCACCCCTATGAAACCTTTGACATGGTGGTGCGCTTTCTGGCGCAGGCCGCGCGCGACCCGGATGTGGTAGCGATCAAGCAGACGCTTTATCGCACCTCGCGCAATTCGCCGATTGTCGAAGCCCTCTGCGAGGCCGCCGAAGATGGCAAATCGGTCACCGCCCTGGTCGAGCTAAAGGCGCGGTTTGACGAGGCCGCCAATATCCGCCAGTCGCGCCGCCTTGAACGGGCCGGCGCGCATGTGGTCTATGGCTTTCTCGACCTCAAAACCCACGCCAAGATCTCGATCGTGGTGCGCCGCGAGGGCGAGAATCTGGTGACCTATACCCATTTCGGCACCGGCAATTACCATCCGATCACGGCCAAGATCTACACCGATCTGTCGTTCTTTACCTGCGATGTTACCCTGGGGCGCGACGCCACCAAGGTACTCAACTATCTCTCGGGCTATGCGCAACCCGACAGCCTTGAAAACCTCGCGATTTCGCCGATCACCCTCAAATCCCGCCTGCTTGAGATGATCGCCGCCGAGGCCGGATATGTCGCCCAAGGCAAGCCTGGGGCTATCTGGGCCAAGATGAACGCGCTGATCGACCCGGATGTGATCGACGCGCTTTACACCGCCTCGCAGGCCGGCGTGCAAATCAACCTTGTGGTGCGCGGCATCTGTGGCTTGCGCCCTGGCATCAAGGGGCTGTCGGAAAACATCCGCGTGAAATCCATCATCGGGCGCTTTTTGGAACATTCCCGCATCGTCTGTTTCGGCAATGGTCATGGCCTGCCGTCGAAAAAGGCGCGGGTCTACATAAGCTCGGCCGACTGGATGGGGCGCAACCTCGTGCGCCGGGTCGAAACCCTGGTCGAGATCGAAAACCCAACCGTCAAGGCGCAGATCGTCGCCCAAGTGATGGCCGCCAATATGGCCGATGTCGCCCAAAGCTGGGTCATGACCCCGGATGGAAGCTTTACGCGCACTGTCAAACCCGAGGGCGAGTTCGCCTTTAATTGTCACCGCTTTTTCATGGAAAACCCGTCGCTTTCGGGGCGCGGATCGGCGGGAGCGTCGGATGTGCCCAAACTGACCCATACGGATGATTGACCAAGAGGCCCCCCTGTCGCATAGAGGGAAGGCACCACAACGGGGCGAAGATGGACCGCAATAACGATCCTTTGGAACTTGACGGCGGCCCGTTTGGTCGGCCGTTGTTTGACAAACCCTCGGCGCGCGCGCTGGCGCGGGTTGGCGTGGTTGATGTGGGGTCGAACTCGGTCCGCCTTGTGGTGTTTGATGGCGCGGCGCGCAGCCCTGCCTATTTCTACAACGAGAAAATCATGTGTGCGCTTGGCGCCGGCATGGCCGATACCGGGCGTCTAAATCCGCAGGGGCGCGTGCGCGCGCTTGAGGCCCTCAAACGGTTTCAGCTCTTGGCCGAGGGCATGGGCACAGGCCCGCTTGTCACCGTTGCCACCGCCGCGGTGCGCGATGCCGAGGATGGCGCCGAATTCTGCGCCGAGGTGCTGGCCGCGACCGGCCTCAAACTCTGGGTGATCGACGGGCGCGAAGAGGCCCGGCTTTCGGCGCAGGGTGTGCTCTTGGGCTGGCCGGGCGCTTACGGGCTTGTCTGCGACATCGGCGGCTCGTCGATGGAGCTGGCCGAGATTGACGCGGGCACGGTTGGGGCACGGGTCTCATCGCCGCTTGGGCCACTGAAACTTCGCGATATCAAGGGCGGCAAAAAGGCCCGCAAGGCGCATATCAAAGACACCCTTACCGCGATGCAGGCCGAGCTTGGCGAACAGCGAAACCGGCTTTTCCTGGTGGGCGGCTCCTGGCGGGCGATTGCCAAGATCGACATGGCACGGCGCAATTATCCGCTGCATGTGCTGCACGAATACCGGATGACGCCGGCCGCCGTACGCGAAACGATCAAATATATCGCCGATCATGATCTTGACACCCTGCGCGCGCAATCGGGCGTGTCATCGGCGCGGATTTCGCTTGTGCCGCATGCCGCCGAGGTGCTGCACGAAATCCTCAAGACGTTCCGTCCGCGCGATATCGCGGTGTCGAGCTATGGCATTCGCGAGGGCATGCTTTACGAACAGATGCCCCAGCAGTTGCGCGACCGCGACCCCCTGATCGAGGCCTGCCGCTTTGCCGAACATAAAGACGCCCGCGTGCCGGGGTTCGGCAAGGTGATCTATCATTTCATCCAGCCGCTGTTCAAATCTTCCCCGTCAGAGCGTCGTCGGCTCATTCGCGCCGCCTGTCTCTTGCATGACGTAAGCTGGCGTGCGCATCCCGATTACCGCGCCGAGCTTTGCTTTGACAACGCCACCCGTGCCAATCTTGGCGGGCTGAAACATTCCGAACGGGTTTACATGGGGCTGGCGCTCTTGCATCGCTATTCCAACAAGCGCGACGGAAGCCGTTTTGCCGACCTCGACCCGCTGCTTTCCGAGCGCGATCGCCAAGAGGCCGAAGTGCTTGGCAAGGCGATGCGGTTCGCCGCCATGCTCTGGCTCAAAAAGAACGCGAAGCTTGGCGAAATCCGCTGGTTTCCCAAGAAAAAACTGCTGGAATTGCGCCTTTCACCCGAGGCGGCCCCGCTGTTTGGCGAAGTGGCGCGCGCACGATTTGACTCGCTGGCGGCCTCCTTGTCGGCAACCGCCGTGGTCAAGACGCAACGCTAAAGCTCTATCTCACCCTCGGGGACCGGGTCGATCTCTTGCGGGGTCTTGCGGCGGATGATGATATCGCCATTGGGCAGAACCTCAGGCGCGTGATAGGCACTCAGATCGCCGACTTTGCCCATCAATTCGCTCAGGGCCGGGCCCATTTCCTCGACAAACTGGCGCAGGGCCGGTTCCATCTCTTCGGTCATGCCACGCAGATCCTCAAGGGCCGGACCCATTTCACGCTGAATCCCCTCAAGGAACAGGCGCGCGCCCTCTTCCATAAGCGATCTGCCCTGCTCTTCTTCCACCTCCTGCGCGGAAAGCGGCAGCGCGCCAAATGACGTGACAAACAGGGCGGTAACAAGCGGGCGTATCTGTTTCATAGCCATGATATAGGCACTCACCTCCGGGGTTTTAAGATCACAGATCAATATCCAGTGTCACCGGAAAATGATCCGACGCCGTCAAAAGCGCATTGCACAGATCGGGCATCTGCCAGCATTCGGGATCATCGAACGGATGCCATATCCGCCAGGTCGGCCCGCGCGCCATGAGGTCAGAAGAAATCAGGATGTAATCCAGCAACGCCTGCAAATACCGCTTTTCATGGGTCAGGTAGAACCGCGACGTGCTATGCACCTCGCCGATCCGCAGGGTCAGGGCACTGCGAGCATGCGGATCATGCAGCATCACCCCGGTTTCGCCGCCCTCGCCCATGATGATCTCGACCGACGAGCGGCCAAAAAGATGCTCGTATTCGTCGAGTCCGGGGCCATCATTAAGATCACCCAACACAATCAGCGAGTCGCCCCGCGCAAGGGTTTCCTCGATCCGCTGGCGCAACCAGACCGCCTGGGCCAATTGCTTGCGGCGATTGGCAATCGACATGCGCATCGCCTCGTCGCGCCCCTTCGCGCCATGCGGCGCCTTGGATTTGAGATGCACGCCGATCATGCGCAGCCTCTGGCCGGTGGCGGTGGTGATCGCCATTTCAAGCGGGGGTTTGGAAAAGCGCACCTGATCGGCAGTGTCGTCAATATCAAGATCAATCTTGAACACCCCGTCAAACCGCGGGGCGGTGGTGCTGTCCTTGCGACCAATTAGCTCGCCTTCCGGGTCATGCTCTGCCGAGATGACATCCGGGTCATACATCAGGGCAATTTCCTGCTGGGTGTCATTGGTGAAGCCAACCAGCACCTTGCGCGCCCGCAGCTTCATGGCGCGCGCGAAAGTCTCAAGCGCGGTCACCGTGGTGCGCCGCCCGTTATGATCCGGGGCCTCAATCACCATCACCGCATCGGCATCCAGGGCGGTCATGACGATGCCAATCGCCGCCAATTGATCGGCGCGCGTCACATTATAGCGCGCCGACCAATTGTCATCATCCAGAAGATGCCCCTCATCATCAAAAAGCGCGTTGAACCATTCCACGTTATAGGTGGCGATCCGCATCTGCGCCCCCTTTGCCACGTTCGTTCTGGATCTCTTCCCAGGCGCGGTTGATATAAACAAGCCGCTTTTCCGCAAGCTTGACCGCCTCTTGCGGCACCCCGCGCGCCATTATTTTGTCGGGGTGGTTGTCACGCACCATCTGGCGCCAGACCTTGCGGACCTCATCCAGCGGCGTATCCTCGTTCACGCCCAGTATCGAATAGGGATCGGGCCGGGCCTCGGGCACGAAGCGCGCCCGAAGCGCGCGAAAATCCCTGTCCTTGACGCCGAAAATCGCCGCCACCCGCGTCAGAAACGCATCTTCCTTGGGGTGATACACCCCATCGGCCATAGCGATGTAAAACAGCCCCTCAAGTAGAACGCAAAGCGTGCCCGGTTCGCCCTCGAACATCCGCTGGATACGCGCGGCATACTCTTCAAACCCGGCGACATCCTGACGGGCAAGATTGAACACCCGCGCGGCGTCCGCCTCATCCTCGGTCGCGATCTGAAACACCTCGCGAAATGCCGTTACCTCGTCGCGGGTCACCAGACCATCGGCCTTGGCCATCTTGGCCGAAAGTGCAATCACCGCAATCGTAAACCCGACGCTGCGTTCCGGCGCAGTGCGCAGACGGTCAAAAACCGCACTCAGACCCTCGCCGCTGGCAAGGGCCGCCAGGGCCTCGGTGATGCGGGTCCAGATCGACATGGCGTCAGACTATCGGCTTTCCAGAGGCTTGTCAGCGCCGCATTCACAGAAGTTTCTGCAAAAGCACAAGGTCGATCCAGCGTCCGAATTTGCGCCCGACCTCGGGCATATGCGCCACGTGCTGAAACCCGATTGCGGTGTGAAAGGCAATCGCGTCCGCGTTCTCGCCGCTGACCCCGGCCACCAGTGCATGAATTCCCTGCGCGCGCGCCACGTCTTCAAGGCGCGCCATCAGGGCCCGCCCCACGCCCCGTCCTTGCGCTGTCGGCGCTAATATGACCGTATGCTCGGCCGTGCGGGCATAGCCCGGCCCTGAGCGAAAGGCGCCGTAGGTCGCAAAGCCCAGAACAGCGTCGGCCTCCTCCATCACCAGAAACGCCGCGCCGCGGGCCGCGATATCCTCGGCCAGGGCCTGGGGCGCTTTTTCCAGCGTGGTAAAGGTGACAGATGTCTCGCGGATCAACGGGTTCCAGATCGCAAGGATCGCCGCAATATCGCCCGGCCCGGCGGGGCGGATGATCATCCCAGGGTCCGGGGCCCGCTCGGCGTGGCGAACTCGGCGCGCAGACCCGCCGCACCGCTTTCAAACACGACCCGCGCATCATCCAGCACCGGGGCAAGCGCCGCCTCAAGCGCCCCGGCCTCTGGATGACAGACCACCAAACGTTCCAATCGCTCGCCCGAGGGGGCCAGCCGCGCACTTGGGTGCGTGTTCCCCTGCCATTCGATCACCGCCGGAAACATGTTGTCATAGGGCAGGACCCCATCCTCGGGCACCGCCATCTGCCAGCGCAGATCCCCCCGGCTAAGCGGCACAGGTCGCCCGGCCTCCGGGTATCGCGCCACCAGATCCGCCAGATCCTCCACCTGACAAATCCAGGTGTTCAGACGTGGCGCGCCCTCAAAACGATCCAGATCAAACCAGCGCGGATAGGCCGGGGCCTCGGCGCCCGGATCAATCGCGATCACCTCAAGATAAAGCCCGTCCTCAAGCCCCATCAAAAGGTTATGGGTGCCGAAATGCGCATGATACCCACCAGGCTGCAAGCCTATCCCAAGATGCTCTTCAACCCAGTCACGCCCCGCCTCAAGGCTCTCTGCCGCCACAGCCAGATGATCAAGCTTCATATCCGTCCCCTTCCCTTGACCAATGGGGATCGTCCTTGTCGCCCCAATGGTCAAGAGATAAATGCATGCGGATGTGGCGCGGCCATGACCCGCCCTTCAAGGTTTGCCGACCGCGTTCGGCCACGGCCCTGGGCTCAAAAACCCCGCACGCCAATCCGATCAGGCGTGCGGGGTTTCATGGTCACACTACTCTCTCGGAGCGATCTTTGGATAAGGGCCCTAGGCGGTTAGCATCTGATAAAGCTCATCCTTCAGCGCCGCCCGTTTCTTTCGCATTTCAACCTCGGCCAACTCCTCCATCGGCTCCACCAGCGTTTCGGCGCGGTGTACGGCCCGGTTGACCTCATGATACTCATCGGCAAGCTTGCCAAAATGCGGATCACTTTGCTTCATTTCAGTGATTTTACTGGAAAGTTCCGGGAATTCTTCGTGAAGCTCATGGGGGGTGTGGGACATTGCGCATTTCTCCTCGTTGTTTGCTTGCCCTAAATCTAGAAGCCAACCAAGGCGACTTCTTTGATACGGATCAAATAGCGCAGTCTGCCTTTCTTCTTTCCATAAATACTCAAATCCACCGCCCGCCGCGCGGCGCAAACCTGGCGTTTGGCGCGCCGCCGCCTCAGAGCAGAACCAGCGCTCTCCCCTTGAAGTACGGATGACGTGGGCCGCAATCCTTTTGGCCTGGCATATGATAGATTCGGCGCCCCTTGCCGCTGATGTTGTCCTAGATCGCACAGGCCGGATCGGGAGGCACCAAGCAAAATTCAACCCGCTGGGCGCGAGCAGGGCTAACGTCGTTAGCGTTGCTGCGTTTGCCAGTCGGGATGCATCCAGGGCTCTGCATTTTCCGACGCCAGAGGCGCGCGGCCAAGCACATGATCGGCAATCTTTTCTCCCACCATGATCGAGGGCGCATTGAGGTTGCCATTGGTGATGCGCGGGAAAATGCTGCTATCGGCAACACGCAAGGCTTCGACCCCGATCACCCGGCCCTGTGGGTCAACAACCGCGTGCCGGTCATCCGCGCGCCCCATCCGACAGGTGCCACAGGGGTGATAGGCGCTTTCGGCATGCGCGCGGATGAAGCTGTCAATATCGGCCTCGCTGGTCACATCTGCGCCGGGCTGAATTTCATGGCTGACAAAGGGCCTGAAGGCGTCCTGCGCAAAAATCTCGCGGGTGAGGCGGATGCATTTGCGAAAATCAATCCAGTCGCTTTCCTGGCTCATGTAGTTGAAGCGGATCATCGGCGCATCCGAGGGATCATTGCTGCGCAGGCTGACCGCCCCGCGCGAGGCACTGCGCATCGGGCCGACATGGGCCTGAAACCCATGGCCTTCGGCGGCGGCCTTGCCGTCATAACGCACCGCAATGGGCAGAAAATGAAACTGGATATCCGGATAGCTGACGCCCGCATCCGAGCGGATAAAACCACCGCTTTCAAACTGGTTGCTCGCGCCCAGCCCCCTGCGCCCCAAAAGCCAGCGCGCGCCGACAAACCCCTTGCCCAGCAGGTTCCAGTATTTGAAAAGACTGACCGGCTGGCTGGCGGCCATCTGGATATAAAGCTCCAGGTGATCCTGCAGATTCTGCCCGACACCGGGGCGATCGGCCTTGACGGCAATGCCATGCTCGGCCAGATGCGCCCCCGGACCGACGCCGGACACCATCAAAAGCTTGGGCGAATTGATCGACGAAGCCGCAAGGATCACCTCGGCGCGGGCGCGCACAACCTCTCGCCGCCCCTTGCGGAGCGTCTCGACCCCGACCGCGCGGCCCTCTTCGATGATCACGCGCGTCACCAGAGCGCGGATCAGATTGCAATTGTCGCGCTTCAGGGCCGGGCGCAGATAGGCATTGGCCGCCGACCAGCGCCGCCCCCGCCAGACAGTCATGTCAAACGGGCCGACCCCCTCTTGCTGCTCGCCGTTGTAATCGCCCGTGCGCTGATATCCGGCCTGGGCACCGGCCTCGACAAAGGCACGCGTCAGAGGGTTGTCGCGCGGACCCCGGCTGACATGCAGCGGCCCATCGGCGCCCCGCCAGCCCGGATCGCCGCCATGCCCGCCGCCGTGCCAGCTTTCCATGCGCTTGAAATAAGGCAACACATCGCCGTAGCCCCAGCCGTCGGCCCCCTGATCGCGCCAATGGTCATAATCACAGGCATGGCCGCGCACATAGACCATGCCGTTGATGCTCGATGAGCCGCCAATAACCTTGCCACGCGGACAGGCAAGACGGCGGTTGCCCAAATGCGGTTCGGGCTCGCTCTGATAGCCCCAGTCATAGCGCGCCATGTTCATCGGATAGCTGAGCGCGCCGGGCATCTGAATGAATGGCCCCGCATCGGTGCCGCCATGCTCGATCACCAGCACCGAATGCCCGGCCTCGGAGAGGCGATAGGCCATGGCGCAGCCTGCGCTTCCGGCGCCGACGATGACATAATCCGCTTCCATGTCACGATCTCCTTTCTGCGCCGCATGCGCCACTCGCCGCCCTGGCGCGACGGGGTGGGTGGGTGGGCGTCGCGCCAGGGCGGCGGGCCATCACAAACAGGTGGGGTCTGGTTTCAATCGGATAGGTCATTGCAGCTGTCTTAGGTTGGAATCTGAGTATTTTCAGAATGGTGAAAGGATCATTCGCCCCGGGGGAAGCGCTTGTTTTCTTCAAGCACGTTGAGATCCATGTGGTTGCGCATGTAGCGTTCGCTGGCTTTTTGCAGCGGTTGATAGTCCCAAGGATAATAGCCGCCCTTGCGCAGCGCCTCGTAAACCACCCAGCGGCGCGCCTGGCTTTCGCGCACCGCCGCATCGAAGTCCTCCAGGTTCCACCGCGCCTCGGCCTTGGCCTGAAGCTGGGCCAATGTACCCGCGTGGGCCGCATCCCCGGCCAGATTGCAAAGCTCATGCGGGTCCGCCTCAAGATCGAAAAGCTGATCGGGGTCGAGCGTGCAGCGGTTGTATTTCCATTTGCCATAGCGCAGCGAGACCAGCGGCGCTTGCGAGGCCTCGGCGGCATATTCCATCGCCACGGGCGCGCTGCGCGCGATGCCCTGCCCCTGTGGCACAAGGCTTTGGCCCTCGGTCCAGGGCATGACTTCGTCCATGCTGACGCCCGCCAGATCGCAAAGCGTCGGGCAGACGTCGATATTGCTCACCGGATCGGTGACCACTCCGGGCGTCATGCCGGGTGCCGCAATCATCAGCGGCACCCGCGCCGAGCCTTCGTAAAAGCACATCTTGAACCAGAGCCCGCGTTCACCCAGCATATCACCGTGATCGCTGACAAACAGGATCACCGCCTCCTGGCGCGTCGCTTCAAGCGCCTCAAGCACCTCGCCGATCTTGTCGTCGAGATAGCTGATATTGGCGAAATAGGCGCGACGCGAGCGGCGGATATCCTCTTCTGAGATGTCAAACGAGCGCCAGTCGTTGGCATCAAAGATGCGTTTGGCATGCGCGTCGTGATCGGCGTAATCCATCGCGGACACCTCGGGCAAAAGATGCTCGCACTCCTCGTAGAGATCCCAGTATTTCTTGCGCGCCACATAGGGATCATGCGGATGCGTAAAACTCACCGTCAGACACCAGGGCCGCGCATCAAGCCCGCGCGCCAGATTATAGACTTTGGCGCGCGCATGATAGGCGACCTCATCGTCATATTCCATCTGGTTGGAAATCTCGGCCACACCAGCGCCGGTGACCGAGCCCATGTTGTGATACCACCAGTCGATGCGTTCGCCCGGCTTGCGATAATCCGGCGTCCAGCCGAAATCGGCGGGATAGATATCGGTGGTCAGCCGTTCCTCAAATCCGTGCATCTGATCGGGGCCGACGAAATGCATCTTGCCCGAGAGGCAGGTCTGATAGCCCGCGCGCCGCAGGTGATGGGCATAGGTCGGGATATCGGCGGTAAATTCGGCCGCATTGTCATAAACCCGGCTGCGCGAAGGCAGAAGGCCGGACATAAAGCTGGCCCGCCCCGGCGCACAGAGCGGCGAGGCCGTATAGGCATTGGCAAACCGGGTCGAGCGCGCCGCCAACGCCTTGAGGTTGGGCGCATGAAGCCAGTCGGCTGGCCCGTCGGGAAACAGCGTGCCATTCAGCTGATCCACCATGAAAATAAGGATATTCGGCGCGGTCATTGGCTGTCCTTTTGGGCCAGGCTTGTGTCGAGGTAATGCAGCAGGACATCGACTGCGGCGGCGGGCGGCATCGGGCCCTCGCGCAGGGCCTGACGGATATACATGCCGTCAATCATCGCCGCCAATCCACGCGTCAGGGTGCGTGCCTGAGCAGGATCAAGACGGCGAAACGCATCGTGCAGGTTCGAACGAAGCCGCCGCTGATAGATATTGAGCAGACGGCGGGCATCGTCAGAACGCTGCGCCTGAACATAGAAATTCAGCCAGGCCGAGACCATTTCGGGCCTGAATTGCGCGGGCGTAAAGCTGGCGCGGATAATCGCCTCGATGCGTTGACGGGGGCCGCGGGTCATCAACAGCGCACCGCGCACCTCGGCGCCATAAATCGCAAGGATATGGCGCATCGCGGCAACAAACATCTGTTCCTTTGAGCCAAAATAGTGATGCGCCAGAGCGCTTGACATGCCCGCCCGGCGCGCGATCTGGGCCACGGTCACATCCAGTGATCCGCGCGCGCCAATCTCGGAAATCGTGGCCTCGACCAGAGCGGAGCGCCGGATCGGTTCCATCCCAAGCTTGGGCATTGTCATCCTCCGGTGAAATCTTGCCATATTGGCCTAATCGTGTTTAATTGACTCGTCAATCAATAAAAATCCACCCAAAGGACCACACCCACCCGGACCAGAATAGCGTTGTAATTCACAGCGCCGTTATATTAGCCTTGTTAGGTAGCAAACATCTGTCGGGCCGATTTGATCGCACGACCGAAGATACCCGCGATCCTGTCGGCACTGAGGGCCGGGCAAAAACAAAAACCAAAGGGAGAGACCATAAATGACACTCATCAACAACGGTCGGCTGAACCGCCGCGGATTTCTCGCGACCACAGCCGCCACGGCACTTGCCGCCTCGCTGCCATTGGGCGGCGCAATGGCCGCGCCGAAACGTGGCGGGCACCTTCGGGCCGCTATCGGTCATGGCCAGACCACCGACACGCTGAACCCCGGCACCTATGAAAACAGCTTTTCCACCTCGCTGTCCTTCGCGATTCACGGTCGCCTCACCGAGGTCACGAATGAGGGCGCGCTTGTCCCCGAGCTGGCCGAAAGCTGGGAGGCGTCCGACGATGCCTCGGTCTGGCGCTTCAAGATCCGCAAGGGCGTGACCTTTCACTCGGGCAAGGAACTCACACTTGAGGACGTGGTCAATTCGATCAACTTCCACCGCGGTGAGGGGTCAACCTCGGCAGCTGGTCCGATCGTGGCCCCGATTCAGGACATCACCACAGAAGGCAGCGACACGGTTGTCTTTACCCTTGATGGCGGCAACGCCGACTTCCCCTTCATCCTGAGCGATTATCACCTGACGATCTGCAAGGCCGAGGGTGACAGCATCGACTGGAAATCCGGCGACGGCTGCGGCAGCTATGTTCTCAAGGATTTTCAACCCGGTGTTTCATACTCCGTTGAACGTAACGCCAACCACTGGCGCAGCGACGTTGCCTGGTTCGACAGCGCCGAGATCATCGCCATCGTTGACCAGAACGCCCGCACCACCGCGCTTGTGTCGGGTGACGTGGATATGGCCGACCGGCTTGACCTCAAGACCGTGGGCCTTCTGGCGCGCCGCCCCGACATTCAGATCAACTCGGTCGCGGGCACGCAACATTACACTTTTGCCATGGATACCCGCGCAGAGCCCTATAGCAACGTGCATGTGCGCCATGCCCTGAAATTCGGCGTCAACCGCAAGGAACTGGTCGACAAGATCCTGTTCGGCTATGGCTCTGTCGGCAATGACCATCCCATCGGTCAGGGGCAGCGGTTCTACAACAAGGATCTCGAACAGACCGCCTATGATCCTGACAAGGCAAAATACCACCTCAAATTGGCTGGACTTGAAAGCGTCGATGTCGCCCTTTCGGCGGCGGATGCGGCCTTTGTCGGGGCGGTCGATGCGGCTGTGCTCTATCAGAACTCGGCGGCGGCCTGCGGGATCAACCTCAAGGCCGTGCGCGAACCCAATGACGGCTATTGGTCCGATGTCTGGATGAAGAAACCCTTTACAGCGGTCTATTGGTCGGGCCGCTCGGTCGAGGATCAGATGTTCTCGACTGCCTATCAATGCGGCGCATCCTGGAATGACAGCTTCTGGTGCAATGACCGTTTTGATGAGCTTATGGTCAAGGCCCGCTCGGAACTTGACGAGGCCAAGCGCCGCGAGATGTATTACGAAATGCAGGCAATCTGTAGCAGCGATGGCGGTGTGGTCGTTCCAATGTTTGCCAACTATGTCTTCGGCAACTCGACCAAGATCGCCCATACCGAGCAGATGGGCTCGAACTGGGATGTGGATGGCATGCGGTTCATTGAGCGCTGGTGGTTCGCCTGAGCCTTGCCACCTTGTGGATCAAAGAGGGGCCCGGCGCAGAATATGCCCGGGCCTCTCGCCCAAAAGCTGGCCGCAAGATGGCCAGCTTTCGACACATCGAACATGAAAGGCTGTCCAAATGACTTTTAAAACAACGCTTTCCGCCATGGCCCTTGCCGTGGCCACCGGCCCCGCCCTTGCCAATTGCGACGAGGTGGTCTTTGCCGATGTCGGCTGGACCGATATCACCGCCACCACCGCCGCCACCACCGAGGTGCTGCGCGCGCTTGGCTACGAGCCCGACATCAAGGTTCTGTCGGTGCCCGTGACGTATACCTCGATGGCCAAGGGCGATATCGACGTGTTCCTGGGCAACTGGATGCCCACCATGGAAGGCGACATTGCCCCCTACCGCGAGGCCGGCACGGTTGACACTGTGCGCGCGAATCTGGAAGGCGCAAAATACACGCTTGCCACCAATGCCGCCGGCGCGGCGCTTGGCATCACCAGCTTTGAGAGCATTGCCGCGCAGGCCGATGCCCTCGACGCGACCATCTACGGCATCGAGCCGGGCAATGACGGCAACCGCCTGATCATGGATATGATCGCGGCCGATGCGTTTGGCCTGAAAGAGTTTGACGTCAAGGAAAGCTCTGAACAGGGCATGCTGGCGCAGGTCAGCCGCGCCGATCGCCGCGAAGAGCCGATTGTCTTTCTCGGCTGGGAACCGCACCCGATGAACGCCAATCACGACATGACCTATCTCACCGGCGGTGACGAGTGGTTCGGCCCCGATCTTGGCGGCGCGACGGTCTATACCAACACCCGCGCGGGCTATGTCGATGAATGCCCCAATGTGGGCAAGCTGTTGCAAAACCTCTCGTTCACCCTCGCCATGGAAAACGAGATCATGGGCGCGATCCTTGACGACGGCGAAAAGCCCGAAGAGGCCGCAACCGCATGGCTTGCCGCCAACCCGGGCGTGCTTGCCCCCTGGCTTGACGGCGTCACCACCCGCGACGGTAACGACGCCATGGCGGCGGTCAAATCGGCGCTTGGCCTCTGATCGCCTGACCTGACCCCGGTCTGCCCCGCCCCTCACCGGACGGGGCAGACCCGCAGGCCCGCGCGCCTGTCTCAACCACCCCAAAGGAAAAAAGGGCGCGCCCATGGACTGGCTCAGCGATCATAAAATCCCCGTCGGCGAGGCCGCCGAACGGTTTTTCCTTTGGCTTCAGGACAACGCCGCGTGGTTCTTTGACATGCTCTCGGCCCTGATGGAGGGGCTGATCGACGGCTTTCTCTGGCTGCTTCAGACGCCGCATCCGCTTGTGATCATGGCGATTTTCGTCGGCCTTACCTGGGTGCTGCAACGCAACTGGAAGACCTGCCTCTTCGTGTTTCTCGGCTTTCTCTTCATCCACAATCAGGACTATTGGGAGGAAACCACCGAAAGCCTGACGCTGGTGCTGTCGTCCTGTATCTTCTGCATGGTGATCGGCGTGCCCATCGGCATCGCCGCCGCGCACCGCCCGCGCCTTTACGACTGGCTGCGCCCGGTGCTCGACCTGATGCAGACGCTGCCGCCGTTTGTCTATCTGATCCCGGCCATCGTGTTTTTCGGCATCGGCATGGTGCCCGGCTTGATCGCAACGGTGATCTTCGTGGTGCCCGCGCCGATCCGCCTGACGCATCTCGGAATTTCGTCCACGCCCAAACCCCTGCTTGAGGCCGCGCAGGCCTTTGGCGCCACCGCGCGCCAGACCCTGTTCAAGGTCGAACTGCCCTATGCCCTGCCCCAGATCATGGCCGGGCTGAACCAGACGATCATGCTGTCGCTCTCGATGGTGGTGATCGGCGCGCTTGTCGGCGCTGACGGGCTTGGCGTGCCGGTTCTGCGCGCGATCAACACGGTCAACATCGCGCTTGGCTTTGAATCCGGGCTGATGATCGTGGTTGTCGCCATCGTCCTTGACCGCATGCTGCGGATGGGAGAGCGCAAATGACCAGGGCAGCCGACACCCAGACCATCGTCGATTTCCAGAACGTCTCGATTGTCTTTGGCGACACGCCGCAGACGGCTTTGCCCCTCATGGATCGCGGCATGACGCGCAGCGAAATCCAGACCCAGACCGGCCAGGTGCTGGGCGTGCATGATTGCAGCCTCTCGGTCGCGCCCGGCGAAATCCTTGTGCTGATGGGGCTGTCCGGCTCTGGCAAATCAACACTTTTGCGCGCCGTAAACGGCCTCAATCCGGTGGCGCGCGGCAAGGTCGAGATCTTTGACGGCCAGCAGATGGTCGATGTGACCGGCGCCGACGCGCCCACCCTGCGCCGGTTGCGTCAGCATCACGTCGCGATGGTGTTTCAGCAATTCGGCCTGCTGCCCTGGCGCTCTGTACGCGAGAATGTCGGCCTCGGGCTGGAACTGGCCGGCCTGCCCAAGCCAGAGCGCGAAACCCGCGTGCAAAAACAGCTTGACCTCGTCAGCCTCTCGGACTGGGCCGACCGCAAGGTGGGCGAACTTTCGGGCGGAATGCAGCAACGCGTCGGTCTGGCCCGCGCCTTTGCCACCGACGCCCCTATCCTCTTGATGGACGAGCCGTTTTCCGCGCTCGACCCCCTGATCCGAAGCCACCTTCAGGATGAATTGCTCGACCTGCAAAAAACCCTCGGGCGCTCGATCATCTTCGTCAGCCACGACCTCGACGAAGCCTTCAAACTCGGTGACCGGATCGCCATAATGGAAGGCGGGCGGATCGTACAATGCGGCACCCCGCAGGATATCTTCACCAACCCCGCAACCGGCTATGTGGCCGAATTCGTCGCCCATATGAACCCCCTCGGCGTGCTTTGCGCACGTGACGTGATGGAACCCACCAGCGGCACGCCTGACCACTGCGTTGGCCCCGACGCCACCATTCAACAGGTGATGGAACAGGCCCAGGGCCACGACAAACCCGTCGGCGTAAGCGATGAGGGCAAGATCATCGGCCAGATCACCCGCAACCGGATTCTCGCCAAACTACTTGATCCACGCGCCTGATCGCCCTTTCACCGTTCGATAAATACTCCGGGGGAGTCGCGCCTTGCGCGACGGGGGCAGCGCCCCCGCCTCAGACCTTGGTGGCCGAAACCACAGGCGTGATCGCGCGCCGCTTGAGCACCGACTCGCGCCAGCTGATGAAACTGATCGCCGCCACGATCACCGTGCCGCCCAGCACCACGAACACATCCACCCCCTCGCCAAAGACCAAGGCCCCAAGCGCCACCGCCCAGACCAGTTGCAGGAAGGTCACCGGCTGTGTCACCGCCAGCGGGGCCGCCCCGAACGCCAGCGTCATCGTGTAGTGCCCCGCCGTCGCGAGGCAAGCCACCGCGGCCAGGATTGCAAGTTCGCCCAGCGTCGGCGTCACCCAGACCGCCGCCGCCAGCGGCGCCAGCCCGATGGTCACCGTGATCGACAGCATTGCCACCACGATCCCCGCGCTACAGCGCCCCGACAACACCTTCGCCGTCAGGTAGGACGCACCGAAAAACACCGCCGTGAACAGCATGGCAAAATGCCCCGGTCCAACCTCGCGAAATCCGGGCCGCAGGATGATCAGCGCCCCAATCAAGGCCGCCACCACCGCAAGGACCCGGCGCAGCGCCAGCGTTTCGCCAAGAAAAAGCGCCGCGCCGAGGGTCACGTAAATCGGCGAGAGGTAATTCATCGCCGTCACATCGGCGATCGGAATGCGCGCCATGGCAAAGAACCACAGCGCCACAGCGACCGTATGCACCGCCCCGCGCGTGCCGAACATAATCCAGATCCGCCGCTCAAGCCGCAACCGCATCAGCGGGCGCAACATCGGCAGCAGAAACACAAGCCCCATCGCATAGCGCAGAAAAGCCGCCTGTGGCGCCGGAACCCGCGTGCCAAGCACCTTCACAAGCGCCGTCACCCCAACAAAAAGGATACCCGTCACCACCATCCAGAAGATGCCCAATCCCGGCTTTGGGGTCGTCTCTGGCGTAAGGGTCGGTTCTGCGCGCATCCTGCCATTAACTCACGGGAATCTCTCGCTGTCGAGCGCCCGGCGCCGCATTTGCATGCATTTTGCGCAACCCTGAATCCCGCCAAACGCATGGCACGGCCTGGTTTGAGTCGACAAAACGGGTCTCACCCCATGAGCAACCGCGCGGCAATCGCCCACATCACCACGCCGATCCCGGCGTCCAGCACCCGCCAGCTTAGCTCGCGGCGAAACAGCGGCGCCAATAGCCGCGCGCCATAGCCAAGGCAGAAAAAGAACACAAAGCTTGCGCTGACCGCGCCGAGGCCGAACCCGAGCCTGTCACCATATTGCGACGACACCGACCCGAGCAGAACCACCGTATCGAGATAGACATGCGGATTGAGCCAGGTCAGCGCCAGACAGGTCAGCACCGCGCGCCGCAAGCTGCCGGTGCCCGCGCCCGCCTCAAGCACCTCGCCACCGCGCCAGGCGGTGAGAAAACTGCGCGCGCCGTACCAGATCAGAAAGGCGGCCCCGCCATAGCGCATTACCCGCTCTAGCCCTGGCACCCGCTCGGCCAATGCGCCAAACCCGGTCACCCCAAAGGTGATCAGCGCCGCATCCGAGAGCGCACAGACCAACACGACGGCCAGCACATGCTCGCGCCGCAACCCCTGGCGCAACACAAAGGCATTCTGCGACCCGATCGCCAGAATAAGGCTCAGGCCAAGGGCAAATCCTGCAATTTCTGCCTGCATGGGTCGGGTCCCTGTCTCTTTGGGTCAATAATGCCCGCTTGCGTAACGTCGTGCGCGTCATTACTCAAACGTATAATCCTCATCTGGCATAAGAAATTCTAATGCATCTAGATCCACAACACCTCGCCGCGCTCTCGGCCATTTTACGCAGCGGAAGTTTCGACGCCGCCGCCGCAGATCTGGGCCTGACCCAATCGGCAATTTCCCAACGTCTCAAGGCGCTTGAAACCCGCGTCGGCGCACAGCTTGTGCATCGCGGCCAGCCCTCGACAGGCACTGCGGCCGGGCTGCGCCTTGCCGCCCATGCCGATCAGATCGCCCTGCTTGAGGCGCGGTTGGCGAAAGATTTTACCGCCCTTGGCCCCGCGCCGCACACCCGGCTGCGCCTTGCGGTGAATGCCGATAGCCTTGCCACATGGTTGCCCGCCGCCCTGGCCGACCTGCCCGATCAACTGTTCGATCTGGTGATAGATGATCAGGACGCCGCCCATGACCGGCTGACGCGCGGCGAGGTGCTTGGCGCGCTGAGCACCCGCGCAAATCCCCTGCCCGGCTGTGATGCGGTTCCTCTGGGCCGCCTGCGCTATATCGCAACCGCGAGCCCGGCCTTCATGGCGCGTCACTTTGCGGATGGGCTCACGGCCAAATCGCTCGGCGCGGCACCGATGCTGCGCTTTGACGCCAAGGACCGGCTTCAGGAAACATGGATGACCCGGCATCTGGGGCGGACGATTGCCCCGCCCTGCCACATGATCCCGTCCTCGCAGGGCTTTGTCGCCGCCGCCCGGCTTGGGCTTGGCTGGGGCCTCAACCCCGAGCCTTTGGTCGCCGATGCGCTCGCCTCGGGCGCGCTCGTGCCGCTGATGACGGACAGCGCGCTTGATACGCCGCTCTATTGGCAATCAAGCCGGGTTTTGGGCGCGGCCCTGACACCGCTCACCCGCGCCTTGCGATGGGCGGCGCGCCGAATGCTCTATCCGCCCGCCTGAGCCGAAAACATCGCTCTCAATCGCCCGTAGGGTGGGTGAAACCCACGCCCCGCCGGACCTGCGACCTACTCCGCGCCAAGCTGTTCCATGACCTCGTCGGAGGCCTCGAAATTGGTGGTGACGCGCTGCACGTCGTCGTCATCCTCAAGCGCGTCGATCAGCTTCATCAGCTTTTGCATGCCCTCAAGGTCCATCTCGGTGGTGGTCACCGGTTTCCACACAAGCTTGGTCGAGGTGCTCTCGCCAAGCTCGGCCTCAAGCGCGGTGGCAACGTCATTGAGGTCGCTGTCGACGCACCAGATCACATGACCATCCTCGGTGCTTTCCACGTCCTCGGCACCGGCCTCGATCGCGGCCATCATCACCGTGTCGCCATCGCCCACTTCGGCGGGATAGCTGATTTCGCCCTTGCGTTCGAACATGAACCCGACCGAGCCGGTTTCGCCAAGGTTGCCGCCGTTCTTGGAAAAGGTCGAGCGCACGGTGCTGGCGGTGCGGTTGCGGTTGTCGGTCATCGCCTCGACGATCACCGCCACGCCATTGGGGCCATAGCCCTCATAGCGGATTTCTTCATAATCCTCACCCTCGCCGCCCATCGCCTTCTTGATGGCGCGTTCGATATTGTCCTTGGGCATCGACTGGGCCTTGGCCTCTTTTATCGCAAGACGCAGGCGCGGGTTCTTGTCAGGGTCCGGGTCGCCCATTTTCGCGGCAACCGTGATCTCTTTGGAAAACTTCGAGAAAAGCTTGCCCCGTACGGCGTCTTGGCGCCCTTTGCGGTGTTGGATATTTGCCCATTTTGAATGGCCGGCCATTATGACGTCTCCTGCAGGTCCGGAAAAATTTGGCTTGTCATATCCGCTTGACGCACGCAGGGCAACGCCTTGCGGCAAAGACCGTCTCAAAGCGGCCAGATCAACGGGATCAGCGCCGAGGCCAGGAGGCCGACGCTCAGATTCAGCGGCACCCCGACGCGCAGGAAATCAGTAAAGCGATAGCCCCCCGGACCGTAGACAAGCGTGTTGGTCTGATATCCGATTGGCGTGGCGAAACTTGCACTTGCGGCAACCATAACCGCCACCACAAGCGGGCGCGCGTCAAACCCCATGGCATCGGCAAGACCGATGGCAATCGGCGTAACAACTACCGCCACGGCGTTGTTCGACACCAGTTCGGTCAGGACCGAGGTCAGCAGGTAAATCATCCAGATCACCAGGAAGCCAGGTAGAACCGACAGCGCGGGCGCAATCGCCCCGACGATCAATTCGACCGCCCCCGAGGCCTGAAGCGCCGCGCCAATCGCCAGCATCGCAAAGATGAGCGCAAGCAATTGCCCGTCGACGAATGAAAATGCCTCATCCGCATCAATGCAGCGCGCCAAAAGCACAACCGCCACCGCAATCACCGCAAGCGCAAGGATTGGCGCCACGCCAAGCGCCGCCATGATCACGATCCCCAGAAGGGCAAGCACCGCCAGCGGCGCATGGCCACGGCGAAACGCCCGCGCCGAGGGGCGCGAGACATCGACCATATCCATTTCCCGCGACAGGCGCTGAATATCCTCGGGCGCGCCTTCAAGCAAAAGCGTATCGCCGACCCGCACCACGAGATCGTCAAGCTGGCGGCCGATATTCTGGTTCCGCCGGTGCACCGCCAGCGGATAGACCCCATAGCGCCGCCGCAGCCGCATGCCGCCAAGCGAGCGGCCCACCATCTTGCAGCCCGGCGTGATCAGCACCTCGACGGTGCTGGTTTCAACCGCCGACACCTGATCGACCCGCTTGAGGCTTTTGTCGCGTTGCAGGCTGAGCAGTTCGGTCATCTGCGTGCGCAGAACGACCCGGTCGCCAACCTGAAGGGTGACGCCGCTAAGATTGCGACGCAGCGACAGATCCCCCCGGATCACGTCGATCAGGCGCACGCCCTCGCGTTTGAAAAGCTGAACCCCGGCAACCTCGCGCCCGATCAGGTTGCTTTCGGGCGGAATCACCGCCTCGGTAAAAAACTTCATCCGCGAGCGATCCGACAGCATATCGGCCATGCTGTCGCGCACCGGTAACAGGAACGGCCCGAAAAATCGCAGATAAATCGCCCCCCAGATCACCAGGATGATGCCAAGCGGCGTGATCTCGAAGATGGTAAAGGCCTCCATCCCCTGCGTGCGGGCCACCCCATCCACCAGCAGGTTGGTCGAGGTGCCGATCAGGGTGGTCGTGCCGCCAAGGATGGCCGCGTAAGAAAGCGGAATCAAAAGCTTGCTGACCGGAATCTGAAGCGTGCGCGCCAGTTGCACAAAGACCGGGATCATCACCACGACAACCGGCGTATTGTTCATGAAGGCCGAGGCCACGACCACCGCCGCCAGAAGCATGCCGATGGCGACACGCGGGTTGACCTGCGCCTGGCGATCCGCAAGCGAGGTAAAGGCATCAAGCGCGCCGGTGCGCACAAGCGCGCCCATCACGATGAACATCGCCGCAATCGTCCAGGGCGCGGGGTTGGAAAACACCGTCAGCGCGGATTGATAGGGCAGAATGCCAACCGCCAGCAAGACCGCCACACCGGCGATCGCCACCACTTCGGTCGGATAGGTTTCACGCACAAACAGCACGAACATCGCCGCGACGACCGCCAGTGCCAGAAATGCCTGTCCGGTCTGGGACAGACCCAAAAGTTCGATCACGTATCAGAGCCCTCATGTGGTTTCACGTCAGTGTCCCCGATGACAGGCACAGGGGCAAGCCCGATCCGCGCCCGCGGTTGCACCAGAAATATCCCGCCCAGCATCAGCCCGAGGGCCGCCCAGACATAGGGCGAATAGACCTCCTGCAAAAGCCAGATCGACCAGAGGACGCCAAAGCCGGTCACCAGATAGCTGGTCTGCGCCGCAAAGACCGATCCGGCCCGCCCCACCATCCAGACGTACCCCGCATAAACCAGCGCATGAATGACCGCCCCGGCCACAAGCGCCGCCTCGGGCGCGCCGAACCCGGCCAGCGGGTCGATCCACTGACCGCTGAGCAGCGCCAGCGGCAGCATCAGGACCGCCCCGATCAGCGAGGCTGCCAGCAATGTCTGAACGGAATCAAGCCCCTGCGTGCCCCAGCGGGCCACAAGATTGCCCTCGGTCGCATAAAGCAGCGGCGCGACAAGCGCGAGCGGCACAAAGGCGGCCATGGCGCGATCCGGCAGGCTTGCCTCGGGGCCGATCAAAAGCGCGATTCCCGCCAACCCCAGGCTGAGCCCGAGCATCCGGCGCCAGGCAAAGCTCTCGTTTCCAAGGGCGATGGCAATCGGCAGCGAAAACATCGGCACCGTCGAGATGATGATCGCCATGACACCGCCGGGCAGACGCGCCGCCGAGGCGTAAAAAAAGATATCCGGCAGAACCGCGCCGAACAGGGCCACCATGATGAACAATCGCCAATAGGCGCGTCCCAGCTCAAGCCGCCTGCCGCGTGCACGCGTGATGGTGCCAAGCACCACCACGCTGATCACCAACTGCCAGAAAATAAGGCCAAAGGGCTGATGGCCGGTGCTGACGGCGATCTTGGCAAGCGCCACCGACAGGCCCCAGCCCGCCCCCATCGCCATAAGTGCCAGCGTCAGACCGGCGCGGTCCCTCACGGGCCTGCCTGCTCCAACCGGCCGCCTTGCCGGACCATCGACACCTTGGTGGCCTTGCCGGTCTTGTCATCGGTTTCGACGTAGACGCCCGACAGGGTTGCCGCGCCAAGCGCCGGGGTAAAGCGTTCCTTGCCCATGCCGGTCACGAAGCGGCGCATCGGCTCGGTCTTTTCCATGCCGATCACGCTGAGGTAGTCACCGCACATGCCCGCATCGCCCTGAAAGGCGGTGCCGCCCGGCAGAATTTGCGTGTCGGCGGTCGGGATATGGGTATGGGTGCCGACCACAAGGCTGGCGCGCCCATCGCAGAAATGCCCCATCGCCATCTTCTCCGAGGTCGCCTCGCAATGCATTTCGACGATCGCCGCCTGCACCGCGCCGCCGGGGGGATGGGCGCGCAGCACCTCGTCGATGGCGGAAAACGGATCATCAAAGGCGCGCTTCATGAACACCTGGCCCAGCACCTGCGCCACCAAAACCTTGCGCCCGCGCGCGTCGGTAAAAACCCGGTGGCCACGTCCCGGTGCGTTCTTGGCAAAATTCAGCGGTCGGATGATGCGGGTCTCGTTGCCAATCGCCTGAAGCATGTCCTTTTGATCAAAGGCATGATCGCCAAGCGTGACGCAATCGGCGCCCGCTTCGAAAAGCCCCCTGGCATGGGCGCCGGTCAGCCCCATCCCGCCCGAGGCATTCTCGCCGTTGACCACAACGAAATCCAGCCGCCACTCTGTGCGCAAGCGCGGCAGGGTCTCGGCCACCGCCGCGCGTCCCGCACGGCCCATCACATCGCCTAGAAACAATATCTTCATGGCATCGGTGTTATTGGCGCAAATCGCGAAGGGCAAGTCTCAAACCGCAAAGCGCAGGGCAAGTCATGCGCGCGGGACGCCTCCGGCGGGAGTGTTGTCAAGTTAGAAAGTTGATACTTATCAGCACTATAATAGAAGTATCAGTTATATGATCTACGTCGCCATCAACATCTCGGGTTCGGACTGAAAATTGCTTTCGGCCAAAAGAGCGCATCAGGCTCATAACCTGAAGGTCGTAGGTTCAAATCCTACTCCCGCAACCAGTTTTACCAAACAATACCAATGCGCTAACGGCCACCTTCGGGTGGCTTTTTGCGTTGGTGAAATCGGACTGGAAGCACACTGGAAGCAGACCTCCTGAAACCAAGCATGCGGCAAACAGGCAACAGTCAAAACCAAGATGCATTGCGGGATAGCCATTCATCGGCCCCACTGCCCACTCTCAAAGCCCTATAATCAATGTTCAGGGTAACCGCTCAAGAACGATGAACCGCACAGTCCGGCGGATAGGGTGCATTCGCTACGGGCGCAAAATCCAAGCCTTCCCTTGAGAGAAAGCAGACGTTTAAAGTCATAAGATAGATTGGCGCTAGCAAACGAGAGTAGAAGCAGCACGGCGACGCCCGCTCAATCTATCTCGCGACAGCCTGCACCTCAGGCGTCTAATGTCGTGTGCGCCTGAAGATTCTGTGGTGAAAGCGCTATGTCGATGTGGAAAGTGGTGCCCACACCAAGGCGGCTTTCGTATGAAATAGAGCCGTCCATACGCTCGATTAGAATTTTGGCTATATGCATCCCGAGACCGGACCCTCCGGATGCCTTTGAGGCGCTGTTCTCGATCTGGTCGAACCGTCCGAAAACCTGATCTTCCTGGTTTTCCGGTATGCCGATGCCGCTGTCCTGAACTGAAATTCTCAGTTTTGTGCCGATCAGTCGGGTTGAGCATTCGACCTGCCCTCCCTCGGGGGAGAACTTGATGGCATTGGAGATCACGTTTCCGACGACCTGTTTCAATCGGTAAGGGTCTGCGCGCAGCTGCCTGTTCACGTTACCCGAGATGTTGGTCAGTCCAACGTTGGCTTCTGTGGCATAAACCTCGTATTCCTCAATCACGTCATGCAGGAATTCGACCGCGCCCAGATCCTGCAGCTGAAGAGTGATCGTACCGAGGTCGAGTTTCTGGAGATCGAGAACATCGTCTGCCAGTTTCAGTAGCCTGAGACTGTTCCGCTGAGCGATGGTCAGCAAGTTTCTAAGGGGGGGGCTGATATCGCCCGCGGCCCCATGGAGCGCCAGATCAAGCCCACCTTTCACAGATGACATGGGGGTGCGCAATTCGTGGCTGATCATGGCAAGAAATTGGGATTTCGCGTGGTCGGCGGCCTCCGCATGCGCCAGCGCCTCGCGCAATGCCTCAGCCGCGTATTCCCTTTCCGTGATGTCAACCAGTGATACTGACCACCCCAGAAGGGGTCCTTTGGTCTGGATCGGGCTTTCAATCGGAAGAATCCGCAGAACGAAGACACGTTCCCTGAGCTTGATCGGCTCCGCGCTATTGACCTCACCGGTTTCTTTAAAGGATTTCAGTACCGGACCGATTTTTTCCAGGTGATCGAGTGTTTCGCCATACCTCGGCATCTTCTTGCCGAACACAGCTGTGGCTGCGGGGTTGGCACAGGCGAACCGACGGCCTGCGTCTATTATGATCACCGGGTCTTGCGTGGCGTAGAACAGAAGGTTCCGTCCCTGAGCTGCAGTATCCATCATCGAGTTGTTCAGAAGCAGCCAGCTCAATGCGATGAGGGCTACAGCAAACATGAACGGGGTCGGGTCGTAGCCGAAGACGGTAACCCCCCAGCCGATATAGGCCAGATTGGCCGCCAGGGGAGCGGCCGTGATAATGATCAAGACTCCCAGGAAAGGCCGGATAATCTTCCGTGCCTTGAAGAAGGCATAGGCGAGCACGCTCAAGGCACTCGTCACAAAGATGTAGAGGCCTGCGGCTACTGCAAAGAAGAGAGGCCCGTGGTCAAAAACGACGAACGAATGTGCGCCCTGTGTCACAAGCCGGGTGTCGGTGCCGTAAAGCAGGTGCGTCTGGCTATTCGTAAGAGCTATGGTGCCCGCAAGGCATGGCAGACCGATATAAAACAAAAGCCGGATGGGTCGGCGGCCCTGGCTCGTGTTCATCGTGTAGTCGAATACGAAGAACGCCCAAGCGATTGGCAGCAACGTTATCCCGGGCCAGGCAGCCAAGGACCAGCCGACCTTGCAAGTCTCACCTTGCGAGGCCAAATCGAACGCGACTGTGAAAAGCCACCACAGCATCGCCACCAATGTCAGGACAAAGGCAGGTTTACCCGCAAAGCAATTGTTCCGTACGACCCAAACCAAGACAAGGACGCAGACCGCCCACAGTGCAGCGGCAGAGGCAGACGCGAAGGTGTATTCAAGACTCGTCAGGCAGGTCATGGCCTAGCTTGACAGCCTGAGGTTGCACGTCGGGCAGCGCAGAGGCGAGATCATGTTGAGCTTTCTTCGGATTGACACCGGTGGCTTCCCAATACGGACAAATAACTGGACCCTGATGTCGTTAGGTCAGCGACGCCGACGGTACATTGCGAAGATTTTGAAAACAAGGCAGAAAGGCCTGCCAACTTGGGTGGCCAGTCAGGCCGAAAATTTTTGCCACGACCCACGGTCCAGCACGTTCGCTGTAATCTTTCCCGCTACGAAGTCTCGTTCATCAGTTGGCTTTGTCCAGGTTTGGCCATTCTTCGAAAAGTAGTGCATCTACACGAAGGACCAACCTCTGTGTTGGAAAACGTTTTTGAAAAGGACGTGCGCCTTCAACTTCGGACTTGAACGTGCCTCACAACTGCATGGTCGCGTGAGTTACGTATATTTCCTGAAACGCTTCGCGCCCCACGAACGTCCGGTCTCTGCGTTCGATCGCGCAGCTGGCATGATCAGAATAGATAGGCAAAAGTGACAACCCAGATTGACAACACAACGCCACAGATCAGCGTGTAAGCACCATTCCATACCAATCCGACGTGGGTTGCGCTTATGCCGCCAAATGAACCGATCAGAAGGGTCGTCGCTGTGAAGGGCGAACTCGCGCCGCTCAGCGCCCATCCCGATGTAATCGCGACAACGATCGCTACCGGCTGCACGCCAAGGTCAGCGGCTGTCGGAATGAGTGGCGCGATCAGCGTTACGGCGAGGATTGGGTTCATGCCGATCTGTCCAGCCAACGGGATGATCCAGACCAACGAGACCAGAATGATCCAAGAAGGCAGGTAAGACGGGTCGAACCCGGTCGCCTGCATCATTGGAGCAAACAGCTGTGACCCCGCCGTGCCAATGAAACCAGCCATCATCAGCAAGGTCAGTTCCCCACGATAGCTGGGAAGCTCTTGCAGCACGTAGGTCTTGGTGCGTGCGCACGTGGTGGAAACTGGATTTTCGTTCCAATGCTGAAGAAGCATCCATACAACCGCGATGCAAGGCACTAAGACAGCGACGATACCCACCACTCGGACCTGTGTCAGCGCGCTCAGTGTCACCACGCCAACGATCAGAACCGCCAACAATACCGCCAGCGGTAACATCGTTGCCCAAGTTCCTACCGGCGCACTGCGGACCGGCTTAACTGTCAGCCGGGGCTTGAAGATCGTGTCGAGTGACCAGCCGATCCCCGCAAGCAGGAACGATGTCATCAAGCCTGGAACCAATGCCTTGCTCCAGCTGGTGTCCGGAATGACGCTGACGGTGATCGCAACCGCAAACGACAGCGGCGACCATGGCAAGGCTGAGACAAAGGCGCGTTGAATTGCCAGAAGCATTCGCCGAATACGGTGCCTGCGGATTTCCAGATTGGGTTCGGAGTTGGCATTGGCTGTCGCCAGCGAACCAAGCAGTTGAAGGGACCCGTAGTTCAAAAGCAGGGCGAACGCTTGGCCGCCTACCGTCAATGCTGCATAGCGCCTGCCGGGTGGCTGACCTGCGAGAAAGGTTCCGGCTCGCTGGATCGCCGGAGAGGTCTGCGCCACCGTACGAAGCGTTGACAGCGCTGTGAAAAAGGCGCCGATGAACGCAGCGGTTTCGAGTCCACGCGAAATGATCCCGCGCCAATCAGTGTTCGTGGCGACCAAAGAGATACTGATGAGCATGGCCACGGCGACAAACGCCTTGCGGGACCATCGCACATGAAAAAGAAAGATAGCAACGACGACAAGAACCAGAAACGGTTTGGCCGGTTGCGTCCACTCTGCGACACCCCATTCCTTGCAAATAACAAGCGCTGTGATCGCGCAAAGCAGAAGGCCGATCGTTCTGTTTGCCAAGCTGCCCATCATAGTGACCTTTCGTTCTCTGATAGGTTGTCGGTGTGCAGGCTGTTAGCACAAGTTGCAAGTCGAGGCCGCACGACAAGATCCTCTTCATAACACGGCGATACGTTGACGGTCATCGAATGTGTTTTGCCCCATGACCGACTATCAAGCCGCCAGGATGCTGCAAAATGCGCGAATGGCCGCAATGCGAAGGCCGCGACGCAGCGTTCTAACTGCTGACGGACGACCGCAATGGACCGATTGTGTCGAAAAACTCTTCCTTTCTTGCGCTCTGAGATGTGCAACCGCTTTGATTCATAGGGATGTCCGAAGTTGGACCGTCCTCCTACTCAAAGGCGGGGCCCATAGGCTTGAGTTTTGCCAATTTCCGGAGGTTTTGGCCGGTTGCAGCGAGTGTAAATTCGTCTTGGACGCCGCACGGGCCGCGTAATCGGAGCCTGCCCAGACCGAGGATGCGTTTGAGGTGGGCGAAGAGCATTTCGACTTTCTTTCGTCGCTTCTGTGCTGTGACATTGAACTCTGCCGCCGTGCATTGGCGGGCGAAGTCTCTGACGATCTCGTATTTCTCGCGATGGACTGCGCGGGTCTCTGCGTTGGGACAGCACTTTTCCTTCAACGCGCACCCGGTGCAATCGGACTTCAGCGCCCGATACTTGCGGGCTTTCCAGCTTGGTGCGTTTCACGCGGGGTCAGAATAGGTGCGCCATGTGTGTTTCATTTCTTTGCCGCCTGGACAGATGTAGCGGTCGTTCTCATCATCCCATGTAAAGTCAGATCGCGAGAACGTGCCACCCGTGCGCTCACTCTTGTCAAAGACAGGGATGAAGGGGAGGATTTGCCGCTTGAGCGAGAGCCAAACCAGATTGGCGGAAGACCCATATGCGGTATCTGCTGCGATCCAGTCTGGCTTCATGCCGAAGCGTTCTTCGGTCCGGTCCAGCATTTTACGCATCGCCCCCACTTCGGCAGTTTTGTTCGTCCGGCAAGCATCAACGTCAACGATGACGCTGTGATCCGTATCAATCAGATAATTGGTAGAATAGGCAAAGAAAGCGGGACCTTTGCGCGCCGCAGTCCACTGACTGGCGGGCTCGGCATGGGCTGTGAACTTCGGTTTGACGGTCGTGGCTGCACCAAATGCTTCATCATCCAAGGTGTCGAGATATTCTCGCACTGCCCGTGGCGCGTCGTCTGGGTCGATCTTGCGGGCAGCCCATTTGTCAGGATTGCTGGAGTTCTGCTTCTGAACATCCGTGCTGACTAAGCTAGCATCAACGGCAAAGCCCTGACCACCGACCAACCCTTCTTGCATGCACCGCGCAACGGTCATCTCGAACACATGGCGCAGCAGATCACTCTGGCGGAAGCGAAGGTCGAGGGGGTGACCCCGGTGCCTTGGCCGGGCCTATCCTCTTCAAACGCTCGAGATGTTGTTCGACGCCCACTGGCATGCGTTCCGCGTGTTCGGCGGTGTTCCAGGGCGTAGGATTTACGACAGCGGGAATTGTCCGCCATTGGTCCGAGGACAATGGACGCGAAGACAGCGGTGGACCGTGTTGGACGGGGCAAGCAGCCCGCGGAGCTGACCGGCAAGTTGGGTGGCGTCGCGATTTCTGACCGGGCACGGAATTGTCTGCGTTTTTCCGGGAACGCAGCGCCACAAGCTGCATCAAATGATCAGACACGACGATGGTCGGCAAGATGATACCGGGAAGAGACTCCCATGCGGCTTTCGGTCAGTGTCCAGTTCAAACCGGAAGGGACCCGACATGATCATCTACGCTGTTATAGTACTCGCAATCGCCGTCCTGGGGGGGCTCTACCTTGCTGGACATGTACTACGCGACAGGTTGGCGCCTTGGGCGGTCTCACTCCTTCACGCCGGCCTTGGTGCACTGGGGCTCATCCTGCTGATCGCGGCATTGCTGCAAGGTGGTGCTCCGCAGACGGTTCTGATCGGATTCGTGATCCTTCTGGTGGCAGCGCTTGGCGGATTTTTCCTTGCCTCGTTTCATCTGCGCAAGAAACTGCCGCCCCAGGTCGCCGTCGTGGCTCATGCGGGCGTCGGCGTGGTTGGGTTTCTGATCGTTCTTTCTCAGGTAGTCTGATTGTCATGCGCCATCCATTGCATCCCGCGTTGGTTCACTTCCCCATCGCTTGTTGGTCGCTTGCGGTCGGAGCTGATACCGCTGGCCTCTGGTTCGGCGAGACCGCATGGAGATGGTCGGGCGGACTGCTCGCGATTGGTTGCGCGACGGCGGTTCTCGCCATGCTGGCCGGTATGACCGAGCTGTCGCATGTGCCCGAGGGCGCGCCCATGACCGACGCCTGGGTGCATATGGGCGCGATGTTGATCGCGTTCGCGCTCTTCGCGGTACGCCTTGTCCTGCGGCTCGATCATTTGCAACCGCTGGCGCCGGATAGGATATCGCTGATGCTCGATACAGCGGGCTTCATCGCGCTGGCCATTGGCGGATGGTTTGGCGGACGACTGGTTTACGGTCACGGCGTCGGGCGGGACCGGACAGAATGATACTGTCCGCCACTATTCCCGGTGCCGGGACACCCCATGCAACATGCGCCGGCACTGCTGGCCGAGCATCAAACAGGAGTTCTATTGTGCTGAATACTCTGCCTGCCTCAAATTATCCCCTTGATGACGCCTTGGCATCAAATCGGATCCAGGAGCGTCTCAGGAAGGCCCGACGAACGTTTCGAGCCAATGACAATATCGCGGCCTTCATCGAGGATGGCGAGCTGGACGAACTGCGTCTCGAGGTCGAGGACCGGATGCGCGAGGTCCTGGAAGCGCTGGTGATCGACAGCGACAATGATCACAACACCGTTGGCACGGCGCGCCGGGTGGCGAAGATGTTCATCGACGAGGTGTTTGCAGGGCGGTATCGCGCAGCCCCACCCGTCACAAGCTTCCCGAACGTGGCGCGGCTCGACGAGTTGATGATCGTCGGTCCCATTACCGTGCGCAGCGCCTGCTCGCATCATCTGTGCCCGATCATGGGACGAATATGGATCGGCGTCCTGCCGAACAGCGACGCGGAACTGATCGGGCTGTCGAAATTCGCGCGCCTCTGCGACTGGATCATGAGCCGGCCGCAGATCCAGGAAGAGGCCGTGATCATGCTCGCCGACGAGCTGGAACGGCGCATCCGGCCTGACGGGTTGGCCATCGTGATGGAGGCGGATCACTTCTGCATGCACTGGCGCGGGGTCAAGGATGAACGGCCGGTGATGACCAGTTCGGTCATGCGTGGCGCCTTGCTGGAAAACAACGACCTACGGCGGGAATTCCTTGAACTGCGACACCGGGGGCAGCAATGACCACAGACACCCGGAAACACGCGTGCTGCCGCAGGGGGGCCGGCGCAGATTGCCGGCGGACGTCGGCGGTTTGTCAGAGACAACCCGGGCAGATGCCGGGGGTGTTGCCCAAAGCGCGGGAGGTATAAATGCAAGACAAGGCCGAAGACCGAATTCAATTTCCATACCACTCGGATGCCACCGATGCCGAACTGGCGAAACGCGCGACTCAAGGGGACGGTGCCGCCTTCGAGGTGATCATGCGGCGCCACAACCAACTCTTGTTTCGCACGGCGCGCGGCATCGTTGCGAGTGACGGCGAAGCGGAAGACGTCGCTCAGGAAGCCTGGATGCGGGCGTGGCGGGCCCTTTCGGGGTTTCGCGCCGAAAGCAAGCTATCCACCTGGCTGGTCCGTATCGCCGTGAACGAAGCGCTTGGCCGTTTGCGCCGAAACAGCGCGCAGATCATACCCCTGGAGGCAGCCATGATGTCGTCCGACAACGACACGCAATCAGCGCTCACCGAGGCCCCGGACCACGGGCCGGAGCAATCCGTCCAACGCTCGCAGGTCCGCGCCCTCATCGAGGCGCGCATCGACCTGCTACCCGAAGTGTTCCGCAGTGTCTTCATGCTGCGCGCGATCGAGGAGATGAGTGTCGATGAGGTGGCAGAGGTTCTGGACATTCCCGCCGTCACGGTAAGGACGCGGTATTTCCGCGCCCGGGCGCAGTTGCGCGAAGGCCTTGCGCAGGAAATGGATCTAGCGATCGGAGAGGCCTTCAGCTTCGCCGGTGAGCGCTGCGACCGCATCGTCAGCAACGTGATGGCGCGCGCCCAGGCGGAAGGCCTTTGCGGCGAAGAATGACGTGCGCTGGCGAGGTACCTCCTTGGCTTCTAGTGACCGACTAGCGGGAATGTGATTGTGCAATCGGCGTCATAAACCTTACCTGCCGGGCAGGGAAAAAATTCTAAACACTGGAGGATTGTCTTGACCGCACCTGCTTCTCTTTCCTTGCTTCTCACTCGCCTGAGTTTCGGCGCCTTCCTGGCTATCTGGGGTGGCAATAAACTCACATCCCCTGAAGGTACCGAGGGTATTTTCGCAAAATACTACGGCATTGAAAGTCTCGGCACTCTTGCCGCAACCGGCATGGGTGTTGCACAGATTGCTCTGGGGGTGGTCATTATGGCCGGGCTCTTCCGAACAGTGAGCTATGGTATCGGTACGGCCGTTCATGGCGCCTCGACCATTGCAACCTTTCCACATCTGATCGCACCTTTGGCCGAAGGATCCAATCTTATCTTTTGGTCGGGCGTTCCGATTTTGTTTGCGGCCTTGGGGTTATTCCTCGCGCGCTATGACGACACACTTTGTTCGCTCGACATGATGCGGAAAAAATCAGCGGGGCCTGCGCCCCAACAATCCTGAAACTCAACCCTACCGGCTTCTATGTGCATGGCATTGCGATTGAAGTGTGAACGGCGCCGCTGCCGTATCGTCGCGTGAAATGAAGCTATAGATCTCCTGTAAAACCGGGGCGTTTCACACCGCCTGAGCCTGCAAAGCTATGGTCGGCCTCGTATGACCGAAGAGCTGCAGGAGCTGGGACTGAAGATCGGACACCGACGCATAGGTCGTTTGATGCGTGAGAACGACATCAAGATCATCAGAACCCAAAAATACAAGGTGGAGGAGGGTCAGGAAATGATCCGGCGGATCTTTTCCCCGACGACGGACTGACAGCAAACACACGTTCAACATTGCACCCAATCTATTGGATCCGGATTTCTCTGCGGATGGTCCGAACCAAAAATGGGCGGGCGACATATCCTATATCTGGACCAGTGAAGGTTGGCTCTACTTGGCTGTCATCATCGATCTCTATTCTCGTCATGTCATCGGCTGGGCTGTCAGTAACCGCATGAAACGCGCTCTGGCGATCCGGGCAATAAAAATGGCCATCGCCTTCCGGGCGCCTCCCAAGGGCTGCATCCATCACACCGATCGCGGGTCGCAATATTGTTCGGGTGACTATCAGAAACGCCTGTCAAAACATGGCTTCCAAGTTTCGATGAGTGGCAAAGGCAATTGTTACGACTGTGAGTATG
>Ga0209344_10000478_pt1 | contig 69659 bp, 64 predicted proteins | sample Cruoilmetagenom6_FD_187293 | JGI IMG/M metagenome (GOLD analysis project Ga0209344, IMG submission 187293) | Oil polluted marine microbial communities from Coal Oil Point, Santa Barbara, California, USA - Santa Barbara Oil Seep Sample 6 (SPAdes)... | ecosystem: Environmental > Aquatic > Marine... | reverse complement strand
TACCCAACCCCGGAGGCCGCGATGGCGGCGCTTCAGTCCGCGCTTGAGGCCGAGGCACGCAGCCACGCGATCGCAGCGGGTGCCGAGGATATCCATATCGAGACCAGCCGCCAGTTGCGCAGCGCCGAGGCCGAGGGGCGAGAGGTGTTTCTCGAGGCCGAAATCACTGTCGAAGCCTCCGGCCGTCCGCGAATCGCGCTTTGAGCCCCTCAAAGCCGCACAACCCTTTTATCCGCAGCGATTTGCCCCATCTTGTCAGGCACAGGAGAATGGAGCGCATCAATGGCCAAATATGAAAGAAACCCTGACGCGATCGCCGCGCTGGAGCCGGAAAGCTATTGGGTGACGCAGGAAAACGGCACCGAACGTCCCGGCACTGGCAAATACCTCCAGAACAAGGAGCCGGGCATCTATGTGGACGTGGTATCGGGCGAGCCGCTTTTCGCATCCGGCGACAAATACGAGTCAGGCTGCGGCTGGCCCAGTTTCACCAAGCCCATCGAGCCCGCCCACATCAATGAACTGCGCGACAGCAGCCATGGCATGGAGCGCGTCGAAGTGCGCAGCACCCACGGGGACAGCCATCTGGGGCATGTGTTTCCCGACGGTCCGATGGATCGAGGCGGCTTGCGCTATTGCATCAACTCGGCAAGCCTGAGGTTCATCCATCGCGACGACATGGAGGCCGAAGGCTATGGCGATTACCTGGACCAAGTGGAGGACGTGACATGACGGAACGCGCAGTTCTGGCCGGAGGCTGTTTCTGGGGCATGCAGGATTTGATCCGCAAGCTCGACGGGGTGATCAGCACGCGCGTCGGATATACCGGCGGCGATGTGCCGAACGCCACCTATCGCAATCACGGCACCCATGCCGAAGGGATCGAGATCATCTTCGATCCGGCGCGAATCACCTTTCGCGATCTTCTGGAATTCTTCTTTCAGATCCACGATCCGACCACGCCCAACCAGCAGGGCAATGATCTCGGGATGAGCTATCGCTCGGCGATCTATTACGTCGACGAAGATCAGAAACACGAGGCGGAGCGCACCATCGCGGATGTGGAAGCCTCGGGAAACTGGCCCGGCAAGGTCGTGACCGAGATCGAGCCGGTCGGCGATTTCTGGGAGGCCGAACCCGAACATCAGGATTACCTGAGGCGGTTTCCCAATGGCTATACCTGCCATTTCCCGCGCCCGGACTGGGTGCTGAAACACAGTGCGCCAAAGAAAACCGGCTGATGAAAACAGGCATATCAGGCTGTAACAGAGCCTGATATGCGCTCCGCTACGGCGCGCCATGCGCGGGTCCGTGCGGGTGGCGATTGACCTTGGGCGCGTCGCGTCGCATGGATAAGCGGCAAGGAGTCGCGCCCATGAGCCCATTCAAGGGCATCGCCCTGAAACTGATTTCCGTCATCCTGTTCGTCATCATGTCGGCGCTGATCAAGGCGACATCCGACCATGTTCCGCCCGGACAGGCGGTGTTCTTCCGCTCTTTTTTCGCCATCCCGGTGATCCTGGGCTGGCTCGCCCTGCGGGGCGATCTGCAAACCGGGCTCAGGGTCGCATCGCCGATGGGCCATTTCTGGCGCGGTTTCGTCGGCACGGCAGCGATGGGGCTTATGTTCGGGGGGCTTGGCCTTTTGCCGCTGCCCGAGGTGACGGCGCTCGGCTATGCCGCGCCGCTCCTGACGGTGGTGTTCGCCGCCATGTTCCTTGACGAGCGCGTCGGCGTGTTCCGCTTCGGCGCGGTGGCCCTTGGGCTGGTCGGGGTGCTGGTGGTGCTCTCGCCAAGGCTGAGTGCGCTGGCCGGCGAAACCGTCGAGACCGTGCAGGCGGTCGGCGCGGTGATGGTGCTGCTCGGTGCGACATGCGCTGCGCTCGCGCATATCTATATCCGCAAGATGGTGGCGACCGAACAGACCAGCGCGATCGTGTTCTATTTCTCGCTGACCTCGACCCTTCTGTCGCTGCTGACGATTCCCTTCGGTTGGGTCATTCCGGGCGGCACCGAGATACTCTTGTTGATCCTTGCCGGGCTTCTGGGCGGATCGGCGCAGATCTTCATGACATCGGCTTATCGCTTCGCGGATGCCAGTGTGGTGGCGCCGTTCGATTATGCCTCGATGCTGTTTGCGCTGCTGATCGGGTATTTCGTTTTCAGCGAGGTGCCGACCATGCAGATGCTGATTGGCGCGGCGCTCGTGATCGTGGCGGGACTGATCATCATCCTGCGCGAACGGCATCTGGGGCTGAAACGCGGGCGTGCCAGATCGGCGCGGACGCCGCAGGTTTAGAGCCTGTTTTCAGTCGCCCATGATCTTTGCCACCGCATAGGGCGGCCAGAGCCATGCGCGCCGGAACCGGCCCAGCGGAAAGCGCCGGGGCGGTTTGCGCATGATCCCGGGCCAGTCGGCCCGCGGCTGCCTGTCCTGTGCCAGATCGGCCAGGATCGCGCCCGCATGGCTGGCCATCGCCACCCCGTTGCCCTGATAGCTGAGCGCGGTAAAGGCGCCGGGCATCTCGGGGATCGGCCCGGCATACGGGGTCATGTCGCGCGACAGGCTCAAGAGCCCATTCCAGCTATAGGGGGTGTCGACATGCGCCCAGGCGGGGAACATGCGCTCGAAATGGCTGCGGATCGTGCGGTGCATTCCGGCATCGGCCGCCGCCGAGCTGAACAGCCCGCCGCGCATCCCGAACAGGAAGCGGCGATTGGGCATCAGGCGGAAATAGTGAAGAAAGAACCGTTCGTCATAGGCCATTTGGTTGGTCGTCCAGCCCTGTTCGGCGATCTCCTCGTCTGAAAGGGTGCGGGTGACGAGCACGTTGGATTGCGCGGGCAGGTAGCGCGCGCGCATCCAGTCGGGAAGATCGTCTGACGAATAGCCGTTGGTCGCCACGATCAGGCGCTTTGCGGTGATCTGTGCAGCGTCGGTATGCAAGGTAAAGCCGTTGCCCTGGTCGATCCGCCTGACCGCGCTGTCGGCAAAGATGCGCGCCCCGGCATCCTGCGCGGCGCGGGCCAGCCCCAATGCATATTTCGCCGGGTTCAGCGCGAAACCGACCGGAATGGTCATGGCGCAGTGAAACGGGCCGGTCATGCCCATTTCGGCGAGTTGTTCAGGTGGCGTGATCTCGGGGGTGACGCCCAGGTCGGCTTCGACGCGGCGGGATTCGGCCTCGAAACCGATCAGGGACTTCGCGGTGAAGCCCATGATCGACTCGCCGCGCGAATGCCGCTCCACCTCCAGCGCGTGTCGCTCGATGAGCGATTCGACAGTGGCGACGGCAGCCATTTCGCTGCGTCGCGCTTCCTGGCGTGCTGCGTCGCCATGCAGCTTGGCGATCACGTTGTCGGGCGCGCCGAAACCGCCGAGACAGCAAAAGCCGCCATTGCGCCCCGATGCGCCCCAGCCCGGGGTTTCGGCCTCGAGCAGAGCCACGTCTGCGCCCGCTTCGGCCAGATGCAGTGCCGCGGACAGGCCGGTAAAGCCCCCGCCGATCACGGCGACATCGCAGGCAAGCGGCCCTTGGGCGGCCGGAAGGGCCGGATTCGTCACTGTATCGGCCCAATAGCAGCTTTCGCGCGGGGCGGCGCCATAGGTATGTTCGGGAAATATCCGTTTCATAGGCGTTCGGCGGCGCGTTCCTCAGCCTGCTGGCGCAAGGCCGAGCGCTTGGTGATGATCGATGCGGTGATGACCCCGACCGAGACGACCGCGATCAGGATGGTCGAAAGCGCGTTGATCTCGGGGCTGACGCCCAGCCGGATCGATGACCAGATCTTGATCGGCAATGTGGTGGCCGAGGGTCCGGCGGTGAAGGACGCGATCACCAGGTCGTCAAGCGACAGTGTGAACGCCAGAAGCCAGCCAGAGATGACCGCCGGGGCGATGATCGGCAGCGTGACCAGCCGGAACGCCTGCATCGGCGAGCAGCCAAGGTCCAGCGCCGCCTCTTCCAGCGAGCGGTCAAAGCTGACCAGCCGGGACGACACGACCACCGAGACATAGCACATCGAGAATGTCGTATGCGCCAGGATGATGGTGAATATCCCGCGATCCAGCCCGATCCCGATGAAGAGCAGCAACAGCGACAGACCGGTGATCACCTCGGGCATCACCAGCGGCGCATAGATCATGCCGGAAAACAGCGTGCGCCCCAAGAATCGCCCGCCGCGCACCATGACATAGGCCGCCATCGTCCCCAGAACCGTGGCGATCGAGGAACTGACGAAGGCCACCTGCACGGTGACCCATGCGGCGTCCAGGAAGGCATCGTTGCTCAGCAAGGTGCCATACCATTTGGTCGAGAACCCGGCCCAGACCGTGACCAGCTTGGATTCGTTGAAGCTGTAGACGATCAGAAGCACCATCGGCAGGTAAAGGAAGGCGAAGCCGAGCGTCAGCGAAGTGACATTGAACCAGGTAAGGCGCCTCATCCGTCTGCCTCGCGTTGCTTCTGTTCGTTGCGTTGGAACAGGATGATCGGGATGATGAGGATCAACAGCAGGATCACTGCCACCGCCGAGGCTACCGGCCAGTCACGGTTGTTGAAGAACTCCTCCCACAGGACCTTGCCGATCATCAGCGTCTGCGACCCGCCAAGAAGCGAGGGGATGACGAATTCGCCGATGGTCGGGATGAAGACCAGGAAACATCCCGCGATGATGCCGTTCTTGCTGAGCGGAATGGTGATCAGCCAGAAGGCGGTGAGCCGCGAACAGCCCAGATCCTCGGCCGCCTCCAGAAGCGATCCGTCCATCCGCTCGAGCGCGGCATAGACCGGCAGGATCATGAAGGGCAGATAGGTATATACGATGCCGATATAGACCGCGACGGGCGTGTTGAGGATTGTCAGCGGCTCGGAAATCAACCCTATCCAGAGCAGGAACTGGTTGAGATACCCCTCGCCCGAAAGGATCCCCATCCAGGAATAGACCCGAATGAGGAAGCTGGTCCAGAACGGCAGGATCACCAGCAGCATCAGCGTCGCGCGCCAGTGTTCAGGTGCGCGGGCCATGCCATAGGCGATGGGATAGCCGACCAGCAGCGTGAGCGTCGTGGCGATCAAGGCGATCCTGACCGACGAAAGATAGGCTTTCCAGTAAAGATCGTCAGTGGTCAGGAAGGTGAAATTCTCGAAATCCAGCCCGCCGACAAAATCCTTGATCCCCTGCCAGCCCGCGCCGAAATCAAGCGTTGGCGTATAGGGTGGGATCGCCAGCGCGGTATCGCTGAGGCTGATCTTCAGAACGATGATGAACGGCACCAGGAACAGCGCCAGCAGCCACAGATACGGGGTGAGGATGAGTGCCGCGCGCCGCATCGTCTATTGCTCCAGCAGGACGGCTGCGGTGTCGGTCCAGCCTAGCCACACCTCGTCCTCCCAGGTGAGGGCGCGGCGCGACAGGCGGCGGGTATTGGCGGTCTGGGCCTTGACGATCTGTCCTGTGGGCAGCTCGACATGATAGGTCGAAAGGTTCCCCAGATAGGCGATATCCAGGATCTTGCCCTTGAGCGCGTTGCGCAGGTTTTCGGGCTTTTCCGCCGTAATAGAGACTTTTTCGGGCCGGATCGCCAGGTAACAGCGCTGGCCTTGCGTCAGCTGCACATCCGACACCGCATAAAGCGCGGGCTGGCCTTCGGCGAAGCTGATCTCATAGCCGTCACCCGAGCGTTTCGCGGTGCCTTCGATGATCGTCACATCACCGATGAAATCAGCGACATAGACCGAATTGGGGTTCTCGTAGATGCGCGCCGGGGTATCGGCCTGCACAATCCGGCCGTGATCCATCACCGCGACGCGGCTGGCGACGGTCATCGCCTCTTCCTGATCGTGTGTCACGATCACGAAGGTGGTGCCGGTCTTTTCCTGGATGTCCATCAGCTCGAACTGGGTATCCTGGCGCAGCTTGGCGTCAAGCGCGCCCAAAGGTTCATCCAGAAGCAGCAGTTTGGGCGCCTTGGCAAGGCTGCGCGCCAGCGCCACGCGCTGCCGCTGGCCGCCCGAAATCTGGTGCGGTTTGCGGCGCGCGAATTTCTCGAGCCGGGTGAGTTTCAGCATTTCGGCGACGCGGTCGCCGATGGCGTCTTTTGCCAGGCCGTCGCGCTTGAGCCCGAAGGCGATATTGTCCCAGACCGAAAGGTGCGGGAACAGCGCATAGGACTGGAACATCATGTTCACCGCCCGTTTGTTGGGCGGGATCGGCGCGATATCCTGTCCGGCCAGAAGGATCGTGCCCTCGGTCGGGGTCTCGAACCCGGCCAGCATCCGCATCATCGTGGTCTTGCCGCAGCCCGACGGGCCGAGCAGCGCAAAGAACTCACGCGCGAAAATGTCGAAGGTCTGGTTGTCGATGGCGGTGAATTCGCCAAAGCGTTTGGTGACGCCCTTGAACTGGATCAGCGGTTTTTCGTTCGGGTCGTTCCACGGCTCGAATACGGTCTGGCCCATGCCTGTCCCACCTGTCGGAATGAAAAGGCCCGCGCGATCGGGTCGCGCGGGCCGTGCGGGCGTCAGGTGCCCGATTTGATCTTGGTCCACAGGCGCGTCACGACGCGCTGGACCTTGGCCGGATAGGGCGTCGTGGTGAACAGGTTGTTCATCGCCTCCTCCGAAGGATAGATCGCCGGGTCGCCGATCACGTCCTCGACCAGGTATTCCTGCGAGGCCTTGTTGCCGTTGGCGTAATAGACGTAGTTCGACGCCGCCGCCATGTTCTCGGCATCCATGATGAAGTTCAGGAAGGTATGCGCGCCATCGGGGTTGGGCGCATCGATGGGAATCGCCATCTGGTCGAACCACATCTGCGCGCCTTCCTTGGGCGCGTTATAGGCGATCTCGACGCCGTTCTCGGCCTCGACCGCGCGGTCGCGCGCTTGCAGGATATCACCCGACCAGCCGACCGCGACGCAGATGTCGCCATTGGCCAGCGCGTTGATGTATTCCGAGCTGTGGAATTTCTGAATGCTGTCGCGGACCGGGGCATAGACCTCTTCGACCTTGGCGATCACATCGGGGTCGTGGCTATTGGGGTCCTCGCCGATATACTTCAGCGCCGCCGGGATCATCTCGGCGGGCGCATCGAGGAAGTGCACACCGCACTCGGCCAGCTTGTCCATGTTCTCGGGGTTGAAAACCAGCTCCCAGCTGTCGATAGGGGCGTCCTCGCCCAGCAGCTCCTTGACCTGGCCGACATTCACACCGATCCCGGTGGTGCCCCACATATAGTTGATCGAATAGGCGTTATCGGGGTCGTATTGCGCCGTGCGCTGCTCGACCACGTCCCACATGTTGTCCAGATTCGGCAGTTTCGACGGGTCCAGCTTCTGAAAGGCCCCGGCGGAAATCTGACGTTGCAGGAAAGTGCCCGAGGGAACGACGACATCGTAGCCAGAGCCGCCCGCCAGCATCTTGGTCTCCAGAACCTCGTTGCTGTCGAACACGTCATAGACCAGCTTCAGCCCGGTCTCTTGCTCGAACTCTGTAATCAGGTCCTCATCGATATAGTCGGACCAGTTGTAGACGCGCACTTCCTGCGCCGTGGCGCTGAGCGCGCCCAAGGCCAGAGTCGCGGTGGTGGTCAGAATCAGCTTTCGCATCATGGTCTCCCGTTGGTTCGGCGCTTTGTCGCAGCCTTGGTAGCGGATTTGATCAAAATTTTCCGCGCATGGCAATATAGCAATGTTTCCACGCAGCCGTTAAACTCGCAAGGTCGGTTGTGTCGATGAGGTGGCTGGAGGCCCGAAACATGAACAAGGCTGCCGTTAAAATGACCACTTCCGCCCCTGAAAAGGGGCGGCTGCCCGCGCATGAGCTCATTTATCGTCAGTTGCGCGACCTTGTGCTGTTCGGTGATCTTGCACCGGGGCAGGCGGTGACGATCCAGGGGCTGACGGACCGGCTCGGCGCCGGGATGACCCCGGTGCGCGAGGCGATTCGCCGTCTTATCAGCGAGGGCGCACTGGAATTCCAGGGCAACCGCCGGGTCTGCGTTCCGTTGCTGAGCGCCGATAATATCAGCGAATTAATCGTTGCGCGGCAATGGCTTGATCCTCATCTCAGCCAGCGCGCCACCGAACGGGCCAATGCGTGTGACCTGGATGACCTGACAGCGATGGATGCCGCCCTCGACGAGGCGATTCGCCGGGGCGACCTGCGCGGATATCTCGAGCTGAATTACCGTTTTCATCAACGAATCTACGAATTGGCCGATGCCCCGATCCTGGCGGATATGGCCGATGGGCTGTGGCTGCGCTTTGGCCCATCGCTGCGCGTGGTCTGCGGCAGGCTTGGCACCCAGAACCTGCCGGACAAGCACAAGGATCTTCTGAATGCCATGCGCGCTGGCGATGCCGAGACCGCGGCGCGGGCGATCCGCGAGGATGTAATCCAGGGAATGGAGCAGGTGCGCCAATCTCTGGGCGCGCCGGGGGCGTCGTGCTGATTCGATTGACAGCGGATAATTTGATCATATTCTTGCCGTAAGAGCGGCGCGCCCCGGCGCGCCCGGTATCTCATTGCGAAAGGTCCCGTCATGACGCTGATCACGAATCACATGCCCACGGCGCAATTGCAGGCGCTGGATGCGGCGCATCACATGCATCCCTTCACCCAGGGCGACGAGCTGGCCGCCAAGGGCGCGCGTATCATCACCCGTGCGAAGGGCGTCACCCTGACCGACAGCGAGGGTCATGAGATCCTGGATGCGATGGCGGGGCTCTGGTGCGTCAATATCGGCTATGGCCGGGACGAGCTGGCCGAGGCCGCCGCACGCCAGATGAAGGAACTGCCCTATTACAACACCTTCTTCCAGACGACTCATGTCCCGGCCATCGCGCTGGCCGACAAGCTGGCCGAACTGACGCCTCATGACCTCAACCACGTCTTCTATGCCGGGTCCGGTTCCGAGGCGAATGACACCAATATCCGCCTGGTTCGCACCTACTGGGCACAGAAAGGCAAGCCTACCAAAAAGGTCATCATCAGCCGCAAGAACGCCTATCACGGCTCCAGCGTCGGCAGCGCCAGCCTTGGCGGCATGTCGGCGATGCATGCGCAGGGCGGCCTGCCGATCCCCGACGTGCATCACATCAACCAGCCTCACTGGTATGGCGAAGGCGGCGACATGACCCCCGAGGAATTCGGCCTGGCCCGTGCCCGCGAGCTGGAAGACGCAATACTGGAACTGGGCGAAGACCGCGTCGCCGCCTTTATCGGCGAGCCGGTGCAGGGCGCGGGCGGCGTGATCATCCCGCCCGAGACCTACTGGCCCGAGATTCAGCGCATCTGCGACAAATACGAGATCCTGCTGATCGCCGACGAGGTGATCTGCGGCTTCGGACGCACCGGCACCTGGTTCGGCTCGGAAAGTTTCGGCATCAAGCCGCATGTCATGACCATCGCCAAGGGGCTCAGCTCGGGCTACGCCCCGATTGGCGGCTCGCTGGTCTGCGACGAGGTGGCCGAGGTCATCAATGGCTGCGAGTTCGCCCATGGCTATACCTATTCGGGGCATCCCGTCGCCTGCGCCGTGGCGCTGGAAAACCTGCGTATCCTTCAAGAAGAGGGCATCGTCGATCGCGTCGCATCCGACACCGCGCCTTACCTCAAGAAGAAATGGGAAACCCTGGCCGATCATCCGCTGGTGGGCGAGGCACGGATCGCGGGCATGATGGGCTCGATCGCGCTGTCGCCCGACAAGGCGAGCCGCGCCGCCTTTGCCGCCGACCCCGGCACGGCCGGGCTGATCTGCCGCGAGGCCTGTTTCGCCAACAACCTGGTGATGCGCCATGTCGGCGACCGCATGGTGATCTCGCCGCCGCTGGTCATCACCCATGAAGAGATCGACACATTGATCGCGCGCGCCGGTGCGGCGCTGGATCAGGCCCATGCGCGGCTCAGCGACGAAGGCCTGATGGTCGCTGCCAGCTGATGTGATTGCCCCGGAAAGCCGCCTTTGTCAGAGGCGGCTTTTCAGGTAACGGCCATAATCGTTCTTGGCGAACATCCGGGCGCGCTCGGCCAGGTTTTCGTCACTGATCCAGCCCATGTCATGCGCGATCTCGTCAAGGCAGCCGGTCTGAAGACCCTGCCTCTGGGTTAGGGTCCGTACGAAATTGCCCGCATCCAGAAGGCTGGCATGGGTGCCGGTGTCCAGCCACGCATAACCCCGCCCCATGCGCTGCACATCCAGCTTGCCGGCATGCAGATACATCTCGAGCAATGTGGTGATCTCAAGCTCCCCGCGCTCCGACGGTTTCACATCGCGCGCCAGCCGGGGTGCGTCGCCATCGAGGAAATAGAGCCCCGTGACCGCATAATTCGACGGCGGCACATCGGGCTTCTCGATGATCTGCTGCGCCCGTCCTTCGGAATCGAAACTGACTACGCCGTAGCGCTCGGGATCGGCGACGTGATAGCCGAACACCGTGCCGCCGCTTTCCTGCTTGTCGGCCTCGGCCAGAAGCGCCGACAGACCATGCCCGAAAAAGATGTTGTCCCCCAGCACCATCGCCGAAGACGCGCCGTTCAGGAAATCCTCGGCCAGGATATAGGCCTGCGCCAGCCCGTCGGGCGATTCCTGCACGATATAGGTCAGTGACAGCCCCCATTGGCTGCCATCGCCCAGCATCCGCTTGAACTGGTCCTGATCCTGCGGGGTGGTGATCATCGCGATCTCGCGGATCCCCGCCAGCATCAGCACCGACAGCGGATAATAGATCATCGGCTTGTCATAGATCGGCAAAAGCTGCTTCGAGATGCCCATGGTGATAGGGTACAGGCGCGTGCCCGAGCCACCGGCAAGAATGATACCTTTGCGTTGTGTCATGCGCTCAACACTCCCAAATCGTTCAGAACGGCCTTGAGGCCCGCGCGCCAGTCGGGGCGCTTGATGCCGAAAACAGTCTCTGTTTCGGCGCAATCCAGTCTCGAATTGAGCGGGCGCCTGGCCGGGGTCGGGTAGTCCGATGTCGGAATGCCGCTGACCGTGACAGGGCGCGCGGCCATGTCGAAGATCGCTTCGGCAAAGTCCTTCCAGCTGGCGTCGGGCGCCCCTGAGAAATGATAGATGCCGCTTTTGGCCGGGTCCGCCTGCAACTGTTCCGCAATGGCAAGGCAGGCAGCGGCGATATCTGCCGCTGCAGTCGGCCCGCCGATCTGGTCATCGACGATATTGAGCGCATCGCGGCTTTCGGAAAGGCGCAGCATGGTCTTGACGAAATTGCCGCCATGCGCCGAAAAAACCCAGCTCGTGCGCAGGATCGCATGGGTGCCACCCGCCTGCGTGATGGCCTCTTCGCCCGCCAGCTTGCTGCGCCCATAGACGTTTTGCGGTGAAACAGGGTCTGTCGGGCTGTGCGGCGCGGTGCCGCTTCCGTCAAAGACGTAATCGGTCGAGATATGCACCAGCGCGATTCCCATCTCGACGCAGGCATGGGCCATGGCCGCAGGGGCGATGGCATTGACCTGATGGGCAAGCGCCTCTTCCTCTTCGGCGCGGTCCACGGCGGTATAGGCCGCGGCGTTGATGACGGCGCTTGGCGCATGGGCGCGGATCGCCTTTTCGCATGCGGCGGGATCGCTCAGATCGGCCTCGTCCCGGCCCAGGAACACGGCATCCGGCGCGCGCTTTGCCAGCTCGGTGGCGACCTGTCCGGTCTTGCCGAAAACAAGCAGGCTCATGCCGTGCCCACCCGTGTTCCGACGCCCTCGATCTCAAGCAGGGGTTCCCACCATTCCGGGTTGTCGAGATACCATTGCACGGTCTTTTCCAGACCCTGTTCCACCGTCACCGAGGGTTTCCAGCCCAGCTCGTCCGTGATGCGGTCGGGGTCGATGGCATAGCGCGCATCATGGCCGGGGCGGTCGGTGACAAACCGGATCAGATCGCGATAAGAGCCGGTTTCGCGTGGGCGCTTTTCATCGAGGCAATCGCAGATCGCGTTCACGAGGTCGATATTGCGCCGCTCGTTGTGGCCGCCCACGTTATAGCTGCGCCCCGGCCGCCCCTTTTCCACCGCCAGCAACAGCGCGTCGGCATGGTCCTCGACAAACAGCCAGTCACGCACATTCAAGCCCTCGCCATAGACGGGGATTTCCTTGCCGTGCAGGGCATTCAGGATGACCTTGGGAATCAGCTTCTCGGGAAAATGATAGGGGCCGTAATTGTTTGAACAGTTGGTCAGCACCACCGGCAGCCCGTAGGTGTGGAACCAGGCGCGCACCAGGTGGTCCGACGATGCCTTTGAGGCGGAATAGGGACTGCGGGGGTCATAGGGGGTTTCTTCGGTGAACAGCCCCGTATCGCCGAGCGAGCCATAGACCTCGTCGGTCGAGATATGGTGAAAGCGGAACCCGGGCGGGCGGCCCTTGGCGGTCCATTGGGCGCGGGCGGCCTCCAGCATGTTGTAGGTGCCGATGATGTTTGTGTCGATGAAATCGCCCGGCCCGTCGATCGAGCGGTCGACATGGCTTTCGGCGGCCAGGTGCATGACTGCATCTGGATCATGCGCCGCAAAGATTCGCGCCAGCGCGGCGCGGTCGCGGATATCGGCGTGTTCAAAGCTGTAGAGCGGGCTGTCGGCCACGGCGGCCACGTTCTCAAGCCGCCCCGCATAGGTCAGCGCATCAAGGTTCACCACCTCATGCCCGCGTTCCACCGCAAGGCGCACGACTGCAGAGCCGATGAACCCCGCGCCGCCGGTCACAAGGATCTTCATGGCGTGTCTCCGTATGTGAAGGGGCTGTCGAACTCCGCGAACAGCTGTGCGGCGGCGTCCTTGTCCGACAGGACCGGCGCGCCGGAGAGGCCCCAGTCGATCCCGATATCGGGATCGTCAAAGCGCACCGCGCCATCGCATTCGGGCGCATAGTAATCCGAGCACTTGTAGATGATCTCGGTGTCGGGTTCGCGGGTTGCGAAACCGTGCAGGAAACCCTCCGGGATCAGCAGTTGCAGGCCGTTCTCGAAGGTCAGATCATAGCCGACCCATTGGCCATAGGTCGGACTGCCCTTGCGCGCATCGACCGCGACATCGAACAGCCGCCCGCGCCCACAGCGCACCAGCTTGGCCTGTGCATGGGGCGGGGATTGGAAATGCAGCCCCCGCACCGTGTCGACCGCCGCCGAGACCGAGTGATTGTCCTGCACGAAGTCAAAATCGACGCCGTGTTCCAACAGGGTCTTGCGGTTCCAGCTCTCCGAGAAGAAACCCCTGTTGTCGCCAAAGCGGCGCGGCTCGATCAGCAGCACGCCGGGCAGTTTCGTTTCCGTGACCTTCAAAATCGGCTCCATCGTGGCGACCCTGCACCAGCCTTTAGCAAGCCCCGGCAGGATTGTCACCGCCCCAGCGGCGGCACTTGCGACAGGCGCAGCCACCGCAAGAAAGACCGACGCGATACCGATGCGATACCGACGCGGAACCGACAGGCCGAATCCGCCTCGTATTCAGTCCTTGATGAACATCTTTCGCGGACGATTGCAGAAGGTCTCTGCCGGACCGTCCTCCTTGATCAGGATCGATTCGGTGATCTCGAGACCCCAATCCGACATCCACAGACCAGGCATGAAATGGAACGTCATCCCCGGTTCAAGGACGGTTTCATCCTCGGCCCGCAGGCTGATGGTGCGCTCGCCCCAATCGGGCGGATAGCTGAGCCCGATGGGATAGCCACAGCGCGCGCCCCGCTCGATCCCGGCACGTTCCAGCGGCGCGGCCAGCGCATTGGCGATGTCACAGGCACGATTGCCCGCCCGCGCAGCGTCAAGACCCGCTTCCAGCCCCTCGACCAACGCCCTTTCGGCATCCAGCAGGAATTGCGGAGGCTTGCCAAGGAACAGCGTTCGGCACAGGGGCGCATGGTAACGCCGGTAGCATCCGGAAATCTCGAAGAAGGTCGCCTCCCCCTCGGCGAAATCGCGGCCATCCCATGTCAGGTGCGGTGCGGCGGCGTCAGACCCCGAGGGCAGTAGCGGCACGATGGCCGGGTAGTCGCCCCAGTTGCCATCGGTGCCACGGATACCGTCGCGGAAAATTTCGGCGACGACCTCGTTCTTGGGTACGCCCGGTTCGACCCGTTCCAGCAACCCGTCCACGATCTTTTCCGAGATCGCGGCCGCCTTGCGGATAAAGGCCAGTTCCTCGTCCGACTTGATCGCGCGCTGCCAGTTCACCAGCGCGGTGGCGTCCACCAGCGTGGCGTTCGGCATCTCGGTCTGCATGACGGTGAAGGCCTTGGCCGAGAAATAGTAATTGTCCATCTCGACCCCGATGCGGGCACTATCCAGCCCCATGCCTTTCAGGCGTTCGGACAGATCCTGCATCGGGTGGCGATCGGTGGACTGCACGTAGTTGTCGGGATAGCCGATCACGCGGTCATCGGTCATCCAGACGGTGCGCAGCCCGCCATTGGCGTCCTGATTGCGACCCCACCAGATCGGATCGGCGTCGGGAAGGACGATGACACCCTGATGCACATAGAAGGACCAGCCGTCGTAACCTGTCAGCCAGTTCTGGTTGGAAGGGTCCGTCACGAACATCGCATCGAGCCCGGCCTTTTCCATTGCGTGGCGGGTTTTAGCCAGCCGGCGCTGGAACTCTGCATCGGAAAATGGGAGGTATTTCTGGATCATCGTCATACCTGAATCTAGAGGACACTCTTGCGCCTTACTGCGCAGTGGGCGGGCTTGCCCCAAGGAAAACGGCATGAAATGTCGTTTTTGGGAAATTACGTGTCGCGCAGTTGACGCTACGCTCCCCCGGCGCAAAGCTGGTTTCAGCGACCCGGAGTTCGACATGCAACTGACCCTCGCCGACATCTATTCAGCGGCCAAGGTGATCCGCGGGGTCGCCGACGGCACGCCGCTGGTGCCGTCCCCATTCATGAGCGCGCGCTCGGGGGCTGACTTTCTGCTCAAGCTGGAAAACATGCAACCGATCGGCGCGTTCAAGCTGCGCGGGGCGCTCAACGCGGTGGCGGGCGTGACCGAGGCAAGGGGCGTGACCTGCTGCTCCACGGGCAATCACGGGCGCGGTGTCGCCTATGCCGCCGGGCAGCGCGGGATACGTGCTGTGATCTGCATGTCCGAGCTTGTGCCGCAGGCCAAGGTCGATGGCATCCGGGCCTTGGGTGGCGAGGTGCACATCGCGGGCCGCAGCCAGGATGACGCGCAGGCCGAATCCCGGCGCCTTGCCCGCGAAGAGGGCCTCTTTGAAATCTCGCCATTCGACGACCCGCTGGTGATCGCAGGGCAAGGCACGATCGGGCTTGAGATTCTGTCGGCGCGCCCCGACATCACCACGCTGCTAGTGCCGCTGTCGGGTGGCGGGCTGGCCGCAGGCGTGGCGCTCGCGACCAAGGCGATCAACCCGCAGATCCGCCTGATCGGCATCTCGATGGATCGCGGCGCGGCGATGTATGAAAGCATCCGCGCGGGCAAACCCGTCGAGGTCGAGGAAGTTCCCTCGCTGGCGGATTCGCTGGGTGGCGGGATCGGGATGGAAAACCGCCTGAGCTTTCCTCTTTGCCGCGATCTTCTGGACGAGATCGTGCTGGTCTCGGAAGACGAGATTTACCACGCGATGCAGGTGCTCTATTACGAGGACCGGATCGTCGCCGAAGGCGCCTGTGTCGTCGGGATGGCGGCCGTGCTGAGTGGCCGGATCAAGCTCGATGGACCTACGGCCACCATCGTCACCGGTCGCAATCTGGACATGCCCACATTCACCCGTGTCGTCACCGGGCAGGATGTGCAACTGGGCGACATCACCGTGAAAGGGAGACCCTATGCCGCATGATATCAGGATCCTGACCGAGGCCGATCTGCGCGATGCCGTGGCGCTTGATATCGAAACGGTCAACGTGATCGAGCACGCCTTCACAGCGCTGGCCGGGGGAGATGTGGTGATGCCGCCGATCATGTCGATGGACCTTCCCGCCGCCAATGGTGAGGTGGATGTGAAGACCGCGTATATTCCCGGCTTTGACGGGTTCGCGATCAAGGTCAGCCCCGGCTTTTTTGACAATCCCAAACTGGGCCTGCCTTCGCTCAACGGGTTGATGATCCTGTTCTCGGCCAAGACCGGGTTGGTGCAGGCACTGTTTCTGGACAATGGCTATCTGACCGATATCCGGACTGCCGCCGCCGGGGCTGTCGCCGCGCGGCATCTGGCACCCGCCGAGGTCGAGACGGCGGGCGTCATCGGCACCGGTGTTCAGGCGCGCCTGCAGATGCAGGCGGCGCATCTGGTGCGGCCGTTCAAGCGGTTGCTGGTCTGGGGGCGCGATCCGGCCAAGGCGCAGGCTTGTGCCGAAGACCTTGCCACAAGTCTGGGGATCGAGGCCAAGGCCGTTGCCGCGCCCGACGATCTGGTCGCGCAAAGCCAGCTTGTCGTCACCACCACGCCTGCGCGCGAACCGGTGCTCAAGGCCGAGTGGCTGCATCCCGGTCTGCATATCACAGCGATGGGATCGGATCAGGAAGGCAAGAACGAGATTGACCCCAAGGCACTGGCGCAGGCCGATCTCTATGTCGCCGACCGAGTCAGCCAGACCGAGATGCTGGGTGAGTTGCGCAGCGCACGGACGGCGGGCCTGTGGGATGCGGGCATCCCGGCAGAGCTGGGTCAGGTGATCCGGGGCGATGCGCCGGGGCGGCGCGGCGCGGAGGATGTCACGATCGCCGATCTTACCGGCACGGGTGCGCAGGATACGGCCATTGCCAGCCATGTTTTCGCGCTGCTTGGCGACAGCGCCGCTGGCACGGTGATCCGCGCATGAAGCTCGATGCGCGCGATTTGCAGATCCTTCGCGTGTTGTCGCAGGAGGGTCGCATCACCAAGGCGGAACTGGCGACGCGGGTGGGCCTCTCGGCAAGCCCTTGCTGGGAGCGGCTCAAGAAGCTGGAACAGGCCGGGTTTATTGATGGCTACGGCGCGCGCATCAACCTCAAGAAACTGGGCGCGCATGTCACGGTGTTCGTGGCGGCGGAGCTGGCCGATCATACCCCGGCCAGTTTTCGCGCCTTCGAGGACAGCGTGCAGCATTTCGACGAGATCACCGCCTGCTGGGCTCTGGGGGGCGGGTTCGACTACCTGTTGCAGATCGTGACCACCGATATCGATGCCTATCAGCGCCTGATCGACGAGATGCTCGAGGCGCGCATCGGCCTGGCGCGCTACTTCACCTATATTGTGACCAAGCCGGTGAAATCCCCTTCGCTTCCGCCGCTTGAGATGCTTTTGGGGTGAATCCTCTGCCACCTTGCGCGATTGCAGAAGAATCGTCTGCGATTGCGCCTGAGTTTAGCCCCAAAGCATGTTGCTGAACGGATATTCTTCCGCGAAAGGAGGATTTGCATGTCTGATTCAGCGATCTGGACCCGCAATGGCGTGAACGATGCGCGCCTGGTGCGGAATTTTTCATATGTGAACGGCAAGTGGACTGCCGGAGACGATGGCGCGACCGTTGCCGTCACCAACCCGGCGGACGGTGTGACGCTCGGCGATGTGGCCAGCCTGTCGGCGGATCAGGCGCGGCTGGCGGTGGATGGCGCGCATGCGGCCTTTCCCGGCTGGTCGATGACCCTACCGCAGGACCGCTCGGCGATGTTGCGGCGCTGGTTCGACCTGATGATCGAGAACAAGAATGATCTGGCCCGCATCATGGTGCTGGAACAGGGAAAGCCTCTGTCGGAGGCGCTTGGCGAGATCGATTATGCGGCCAGCTTTGTCGAGTATTACGCAGAAGAAGCCAAGCGCCCGAACATTGAGGGTGTCACCAGCCATCTGCCCGACGCGGAAGTCGAGCTGTGGCTGGAGCCGGTCGGCGTGGCGGCGCTGATCACGCCTTGGAACTTTCCGGCGGCGATGCTGACCCGCAAGGCGGCGGCGGCGATGGCGGCCGGCTGCACGGTGGTTGCGCATCCCTCGAGCGAAACACCCTACTCCGCGCTGGCGCTGGCCGAACTGGCCGAGCGCGCGGGCATTCCGGCGGGTGTGTTCAACGTGCTGACGGGCCGCGCATCGACCATCGTCGAGCCCTGGACGCAGGATGCGCGCGTGCGTGCTTTGTCATTCACCGGTTCGACGGATATCGGCAGGCTGCTCTATCGGCAATCCGCCGATACGGTGAAGCGGCTGGTGATGGAACTGGGTGGTCATGCCCCGGTGATCGTGTTCAAGAACACCGATATGGACACCGCCATCGACGAGACCATCAAGGCCAAGTTCGCCACTTCTGGTCAGGACTGTCTGGGCGCGAACCGGATTTACGTGGAGCGCGCGGTTTACGACACCTTCTGCCGCCGCTTCACCGAGGCGACACAGAAGCTTAGCCTCGGGATCGGCATGGACGACCCCGATATCGGCCCCCTGATGAACGAAAAGGCAGTGCAGAAGCAGGAAGAGCATGTGGCCGACGCCTTGGCCAAGGGCGCGAAGCTGGCATGCGGGGGCAAGCGCGACGATCTGGGTCCGCTGTTCTACCAGCCAACCGTGCTGACCGATGTGCCAGACGAGGCGGCGATCATGAGCGATGAAACCTTCGGCCCGGTCGCGGCGATCACGCCCTTTGATACCGAGGACGAGGTCGTCGCGCGCGCCAATGCCACCGAGTTCGGGCTTGTCGCCTATCTGCACAGCCATGACCCGCGCCGGATCTACCGCGTGACGCGCGCGCTGCAGTTCGGCATGGTCGCGGTCAACCGCACCAAGGTCACCGGCGCGCCGATCCCCTTTGGCGGGGTCAAGCAATCCGGTCTGGGTCGCGAGGGCGCGCGCAGGGGCATGGAAGAGTTCATGGAAGTGAAATACGTCTGCCGCGATTGGGCATGAGCGGGCAGGCGAAGTGACAGATGCCGGCTCCGAGCCGCTGAACCGGCCGGGCCAAGGAACAAGTGAAAGGAAAGACCATGCTGAAGAACGACCAACTCGATCAATGGGACCGCGAGAATTTCTTCCATCCCTCGACGCATCTGGCGCAGTTCGCCCGCGGTGAGGCCCCGAACCGGATCATCACCGGCGGCACGAATTGCCATATCGAGGACCGGGACGGCAACAAACTGCTGGATGCCTTTGCCGGGCTATACTGCGTGAACGTGGGCTATGGCCGCCAGGATATCGCCGACGCGATTGCCGAGCAGGCCAAGGAACTGGCCTATTATCACGCTTATGTCGGCCACGGCACCGAGGCCAGCATCACCCTCTCCAAGATGATCATGGACCGCGCGCCCAAGGGGATGTCGAAGGTCTATTTCGGCCTGTCGGGTTCGGATGCCAACGAAACCAACGTCAAGCTGATCTGGTATTACAACAACATCCTTGGCCGCCCCGAGAAGAAGAAGATCATCTCGCGCTGGCGCGGCTACCATGGTTCGGGGCTGATGACCGGCTCGCTGACCGGGCTGGAACTGTTCCACAAGAAGTTCGATCTGCCGCTGTCGCAGGTGATCCATACCGAGGCGCCCTATTACTATCGCCGTGACAACCTGGATCAGAGCGAAGAGCAGTTCGTGCAGCATTGCGCCGACTCTCTCGAAGCCCTGATCGAACGCGAAGGCGCAGATACCATTGCTGCCTTCATCGGTGAGCCGGTTCTGGGCACGGGTGGTATCGTGCCGCCGCCCGCAGGCTATTGGGACGCGATCCAGAAGGTTCTGAAGAAGCACGACATCCTGCTGATCGCCGACGAGGTCGTGACCGGCTTTGGCCGTCTGGGCAGCATGTTCGGTTCGGATCACTACGGACTCAAGCCCGACCTGATCACCATCGCCAAGGGTCTGACTAGTGCCTATGCGCCCCTGTCGGGTTCGATCGTGGGCGAGAAGATGTGGAAGGTTCTTGAGCAGGGCACCGACGAGAACGGCGCGATCGGCCATGGCTGGACCTACTCGGCGCATCCGATCGGCGCGGCGGCGGGGGTGGCGAACCTCAAGCTGCTGGACGAGTTGGACCTGATTTCCAACAACCGCGATGTGGGCGGCTACCTCAACAAGACCATGACCGAGGCTTTGGGCGATCATCCGAATGTCGGTGAGGTCCGCGGCGAGGGGATGCTTTGTGCCGTCGAGTTCGTGAAGGACAAGGACAGCCGCACCTTCTTTGATGCCGCAGACAAGATCGGCCCGCAGGTCGCTAGCGCCCTGGGTGCCGATGGCGTGATCGGGCGTGCCATGCCCCAAGGTGACATCCTGGGCTTTGCGCCGCCCTTCTGCCTGACTCGCCAGGAGGCGGACGAGGTTGTTGCAAAAACTGCCGCGGCGGTTAAAAAAGTGCTCGGCTGACGTTGGGTCAAGCAACACAAGGCCATGGCTGAGTCTGTCAGCCATGGTCCTTTTCCCCTGACAGAACTACCCATTTTTCCCGAATTGCACGTTTTGACTGCGCAATGTTCCTTGAGCGCAGCATAATCTACGGATTTGCGGGAATTCTGCTTGCAACAGGGGACTATTGGCGGTTTAGTTCCGTCTCAAACGTGGAAATAATCCATGGGTAACAAAGACAGGGAGCCACAATTGGCGGACACTGCGAACAATGATGCGTTCGTTGCATTCGAACGCGTGCAGAAGAGTTATGACGGCGAGACCCTAGTCGTCAAAGACCTCAATCTATCGATGCCGAAGGGCGAGTTTCTGACGATGCTCGGGCCGTCGGGTTCCGGCAAGACCACCTGCCTGATGATGTTGGCCGGGTTCGAGACAGCGACCCACGGCGAGATCAAGCTCAATGGGCGCCAGATCAACAACATCCCACCGCACAAGCGCGGCATTGGTATGGTATTCCAGAATTACGCGCTGTTCCCGCATATGACGGTGGCCGAAAACCTGTCCTTCCCGCTGGAGGTGCGCAAGATCGGCAAGGCCGATCGCGAGGCCAAGGTCAAACGTGCGCTGGACATGGTGCAGATGGGCGATTTCGGCGGACGTCGGCCTGCGCAGCTTTCGGGGGGTCAGCAGCAGCGGATCGCCCTGGCCCGCGCGCTCGTGTTCGAGCCGGAGCTGGTCCTGATGGACGAGCCGCTTGGCGCGCTCGACAAGCAGCTGCGCGAACACATGCAGTTCGAGATCACCAACCTGGCGCATGAGTTGGGGATCACCACGGTGTATGTCACCCATGACCAGACCGAAGCGCTGACGATGTCAGACCGCGTCGCCGTGTTCGACGATGGCCGCATCCAGCAACTTGCGCCGCCGGACGAGCTTTATGAAAGCCCCGAAAACAGTTTCGTTGCGCAGTTCATCGGCGAAAACAACACGCTGGAAGGGACCGTCAAGGAGATCGAGGGCGAGCGTTGTGTCGTTGAGCTGGACGATGGCGAGTTGATCGACGCCAAGCCCGTGAATGTCAGCCAGCCCGGCGAGCGGACGACCATTTCGATCCGTCCCGAGCGGGTCGAGGTGGATACAGCCAAGCTTGGCGAGAACGCGCACACGCTGAATGCCGAGGTGCTTGAGTTCATCTACATGGGCGATGTGTTCCGTACCCGCCTCAGGGTGGCTGGCCGTGACGACTTCATCATCAAGACCCGGAATTCGGCGGATCAACGCCGCCTGAAACCTGGCGAGAAAATCAAGATCGGCTGGCTGCCGCGCGACTGCCGCGCACTGGATTCGGTCTAGATCAAGTGCATTCGCGTCCCGTACCGGGGCGCGATGAGCCCGAGGCTTCGCCGTTCCCGCCCGTAACGCGGAGCCCAAAGTTCAAAACGGGAAAATAATGTTGGGAGTATGAAATGAAACTAACGACAACTCTTCTGGCCACGACGGCGCTGACGGTTGCCGCTGTGTCGGCGCATGCGCAGGACATGGCCAATTCGCTCACGCTCGTCTCCTGGGGCGGTGCCTATCAGAACAGCCAGCAGAAAGCTTATGTTGAACCCTATCTGGCGAACAATCCTGATGTGACGATCACATGGGACGAGAGCTCGGCCGAAGCCGTCGCCAAACTGCGCGCGATGGACGAAGCCGGCAACGTGACCTGGGACCTGGTCGATGTCGTGGCATCCGACGCAATGCGTCTCTGCGACGAAGGTCTGGCGATGGAGCTGGATCACGACGAGATGCTGGCCGCCGCGCCCGATGGCACCAGCGCCAGCGACGACTTCGGTGACCTGATCGTCAGCGATTGCTTCGTGCCGCAGATCGTTTACTCGACCACGTTCGGTTATCGCACCGACATGGTGCCCGAGGGTACCGAGCCCCCGAGCAGCGTTTGCGACGTGTTCGACCTGGAAACCTATCCGGGCAAGCGTGCGCTGCAGAAGCGTCCGATCGACAACATGGAATGGGCCCTTTATTGCGACGGCGTCGAGAAGGGCGATATCTATGACGTCCTTGGCACCGACGAGGGTGTGGATCGCGCGCTGGCCAAGCTCGACACCATCAAGGACCAGGTTGTCTGGTGGTCGGCTGGCGCCGAAACACCCCAGCTTCTGGCCGATGGCGAAGTGTTCATGGGGTCGACCTTCAACGGTCGTCTGTTCTCGGCCATCGCCGAGCAGGATCAGCCGATCGCCATGATGTGGGACATGCAGTCGTTCGACCTTGACGGCTGGATCGTGCCTGCGGGTCTGCCCGAAGATCGTCTGGCGCGGGTCATGGACTTCCTGTCGTTCGCGACCGACACTCAGCGTCTTGCCGATCAGGCGGCGTATATCTCCTATGGTCCGGCACGCGCGTCTTCGGCGCCGCTGGTTGGTCAGCATGCCGAGCTGGGCATCGACATGGCACCGCACATGCCGACCGATCCGGCCAACGCGACCAACGTGCATATCTACGACTACGAGTGGTGGGCCGACAACCGCGACGATCTGGACGCCAAGTTCCAGTCGTGGCTGGCCAACTGATCGGTCTCGCCGATACCTGACCATGCGAGAGGGCCGTTCGCGGCCCTCTCGACACCAAAAAACAAGAACATTCCGACGGGGAAAAGATGAGCGATACCACCGATACTGGCCCGGTTCTGGCCGCTGATGGGACGCCACTCAAACGCAGCCTGCGGCGCGCCATCCGCGCACAGAAACTGCGGGCATTGGCACTGATCGCGCCTTTGCTGATCTTCGTTCTTGTAACTTTCATCGCGCCGATCGCGGACATGCTGTTCCGCTCGGTCGAGAACCAGATCGTCTCGAACACGCTGCCCAATACGGTTGCGACCCTGAATGACTGGGATGGCACCGGCGAGACGCTGCCCGGCGACCAAACGTTCGAGGCGCTCTTTTACGATATGTTCCTCGCCGCCGAATCCAAGCGTCACACGCGCCTCGGGTCGCGTTTGAACTACGAACAGGCCGGCATCTCCTCGATGTTCCGGACCTCTGGACGCAACGTGGACGAGGTTGGAGAAGACCAGGTCGAGGCGCTGGAGGATCTGAACGACGCATGGAGCGACGAGACCTTCTGGTTCACCATGATGAGCGGTCCCGACGACGCGCCCAAGGCATCCGACATTGTCGCCGATCAGCGCGAGCGCCTGGCCAAGCTGAACCAGTCCGGTTTCGGCGGCGAAGTGGGTTTTGCCCCGTCGCAAGAGATCGCCGACCTTCTGCCGAGAACCGTGCGCGCCTATACTGCATTTGCCGTCTTCACCGCCATCGCCGATGAAGACGTCGTGGCCGAGGAAGAGCCCTGGGAAGCCGTCAAGGTCGCCCTGATCGAGGACCTGCGCGCAGGCGCCGACCTTTCGGGGTATCAGGGGGCAGGCGCCGAGGAATTGCGCGCCGCACAAGCCGGGTTGGCCGACCAGCCCGAGATCGACTACAAGCAGGCGTTCATCGACATGAACGAGGACTGGGCCAACCTGGAGAACTGGAAGACCATCAAGATGTATGCGCCGCCCTTCACGGCGGGCTATTTCCTGAACGCGATCGATCTTCAGAAGACCCCCGAGGGTTTCCGCCCACGCCCCGAAAACGAACAGATCTACATCATGTTGTTCCAGCGCACGTTGTTCATGTCGCTGGTGATCATGGGCAGCTGCATCTTGCTGGGGTATCCCGTCGCCTACCTGCTCGCGACGCTGCCGTCGCGCTCGGCGAACCTGCTGATGATCCTGGTCCTGCTGCCCTTCTGGACCTCGCTTCTGGTGCGCACGTCGGCCTGGAAGGTGATGTTGCAGCAACAAGGCGTGATCAACGACACGCTGGTCTGGCTCGGGCTTGTGAATGATGCCGGGCGGCTCGTGATGATCAACAATCAGTTCGGCACGATCGTGGCGATGACGCATATCCTGCTGCCCTTCATGATCCTGCCCATGTACTCGGTGATGTCGACCATCCCGCAGACATATGTGCGTGCGGCCCGATCGCTGGGCGCAACCAACTGGACATCCTTCTGGCGGGTCTATTTCCCGCAATCCGTCCCGGGGATCGGTGCGGGGTCGATCCTCGTGTTCATCCTCGCCATCGGCTACTACATCACGCCCGAGATCGTGGGCGGCACCACCGGCACGTTCATTTCGAACCGGATCGCCTATCATATCTCCAGTTCGCTCAACTGGGGTCTGGCGGCGGCGCTTGGGTCTATCCTGCTGTTCGCGGTGCTGATCCTGTATTGGGCCTATGACAAGATTGTCGGCATCGACAACGTGAAGCTGGGGTAAGGCCATGACAATCACCATCACCGAACCGAAGCCTATCACCTTCGCCGCGCCTGTGGCGGGTCTGGCGGGGGCGTTTGCCGGCCTTCTGGTGGGCACGGCGCATGACAATCCGTTGCTTGGGCTGGCCATCGGATTTGTGCTGACAGCGGCGCTGGCCTTTGTCTGGCTGGGTGTGTTCCGGCATGAGCGTATCGCGCGATGGGTCACGTTTATTGCTGCGGGAACAGGGGGTTACCTGTTGGCCGGGGCGATGGGGGCGCTGATCGGTCTGTTGTTCGGATGGCTGATCGGGTGGTTCATCTTCTGGCTGGGCGAGGGGCGTTACCGGGCGAAACTGCCGCCCTATACCACGGCGCAGCAGGTGTTTTATCACTTCGCATTCCGGGTTCTGTGCGGGTTGATCTTCTTTTTCCTCATCACGCCCATCGTCGTGGTGATGCCGCTCAGCTTCAACGCCGAGAACTTCTTCACCTTCACGCCCGAGATGCTGCGGCTTGATCCCGCGGGCTATTCTCTCAAGCATTACAAGGACTTCTTCACCAATGACGACTGGCAGCAAGCGATGTGGAACTCGATTTCCATCGCCCCTGTCGCGACGATGTTGTCGGTGGGTTTCGGGACGCTGGCGGCGATCGGGTTGAGTGATGAGCATGTTCCGTTTCGGCGGGCGATCATGACGATTCTGATTTCGCCGATGATCGTGCCGCTGATCATTTCGGCGGCGGGGATGTATTTCTTCTACTCGCGACTGGGGCTTCAGGGCACCTACTGGGGTGTCGTCCTGGCCCATGCCGCGCTCGGAATTCCCTTTGTTATCATAACGGTAACGGCCACCCTGGTCGGATTCGACCGGTCGCTCACCAGGGCGGCGGCGAATATGGGGGCGAACCCGGTGACGACGTTTTTCCGGGTGCAGATGCCGCTGATCCTGCCGGGGGTGATTTCGGGCGGGCTGTTCGCCTTCATCACCTCGTTCGACGAGGTGGTGGTGGTCCTGTTCGTCGGCTCGGCAGGGCAGAAAACCCTTCCGTGGCAGATGTTTACGGGCCTTCGCGAACAGATCTCGCCGACCATCCTGGCGGTCGCGACGATGCTGGTGATCATCTCGATCATGCTGCTGACAACGGTCGAAATGCTGCGCCGCCGCTCCGAGCGCCTGCGCGGCCTGAGCCCCGGCTGACGCCCGAAAATTCAGTACAAATCGTCCGTTTTGTACGGCGGTTTTGTACCGAAATCCGGCGGGGCGGTCCTCGTTCTGTACAAATCCCCCGATCAGGTGCTTTTGCGCCGGGTCGGGGTGTGGTTTTTTTGGGGGGCTACAACCGTGATGGGTGTGTAGGGCTGAAGAGGTGTTGTCGGGTTAGAGCTATCATCCATTTATCGGCACAGGTCCTGCCGTTGCGTCAACTTGATCGGACATTCGCCGCAGGCGTACCATCCTGACGCCACCCGCGGTCGATAGTACGTGATCTGAACTCAGGAAGGACGATATTTATCGCTAAACCGCCAGTACTTTCTCCGCAAATTCCTTGAGGGTCCAAGTCTCAAAGGGAACTCCGACGATCGCACGCGCCTCTGCTACGAGAATAGGGTGTGTAGCGCGTGGCCGACCCCAATCAGCCTTTGTATCGTTTGTCAAAAGAATCGCCTTTTCGAATTCTTCTCCTGCATGTTGCGCTTGCTTAAGCCCCAACAGAAAATCGACCCAAACGAAAAAATCTCCATCTCCCGGATCTTTGAACCCAGGTGGCGTTTTGGTCATTTGCCGTTGTTCAGCCAGTGGCCGAAAGTACGTTCTAGGGGCAAATGGAACGCGGGCTTTCGCCTGAAGCGTATTCAGTAGGCTCAGGGTCTTCCTAACTGCAGCTTCGCTGTAGACAGTTCCGTGGTCATCGCGAAACGTATCTAGCGCGCTCTCTAGCGAGTTCTTCAGATCGCCAAAGTCACTATCAAGTTTGTCGAGATCCTTTTTGAATCGCTCAAAACTGCCAGAGAGAGTTTTCTCAACGGTGGCGACTGCGCTTAGTTCATTGTTCCAGAACTCCTGAACGGTTTGACCGGGTAGTATCAATGGACAACGATGCGTCGCACCAAAGTAGTCGATCAGATCTTCACCTTTTGCGTGACTAGCAATCCTCAAGAAAGCGCTTGAATCAATCCCAATTGCGGCATTATGAAAGGTGTCACTTCTATTTCCACCATCTATGGCGTCGATTAATGTCGGCAGTGCATCTATCGAAACCTCTCGATCCAGCTTTGACTTCAGTTCTTCTAGGATCCGAGTTTCCATTTCGATCACTCCACCAAAACTAGCCTTAATACCAAATATCTGCTGCAGTTTCCGCCAGTTCTCTTCCAATCTGTTCGACATTGTTTGGCGTCCAATCATCAACCTGGCTCAGCCGCTGGTTCCATTCGCCCATACAAGCTTGGCCAAACATACTCTGTTTGAAGCTCTGCCAGTTCTCGGTGGCTTGCGGCGGACGACGCTTTAGCTCGGATAGGAATGTATTCCCTATGGTTGCCGCCCAGAAAGCTCCCTCTTCGTTAGAGATGCCGTCCCAGCCTTCGGCATTATTTCTGGGCCAAATGTGGTGAAGAGTTCCGTCTGGTTCCGGCGTAATGCTCCGCTGAATGATGGAGCGACGTAAAAACGCTAACGTGTTCTTGTTCAGTGAGCGTTGGCGTAATTTCTCAATGAATTCATCCTTAGTGGGATTGAGGTCTTTCAGGTCTTCTAGCAATGGAGCCCAGTCTTTGTTTACATGAATCTTCTTTGCTACTTCAGCTAGTCGTCGTTCTACGTTACCGGTACCCAGGTTCCCAACAACTATACGCCTGACAACTAGCTTGAGGGTATTCTCAAGCCCCTCCTGACTGTCTACTAGTGGGCTTGTGGCAAGCAGGATTGGCCTTACTGCAATGACATTTAGAGCATTCAGCGCGGCAAAGACTTTTAGATTTTCGTCGCTCGCGGGACCCGCTGATGAGGGATCGACAATCTGCAAATATAGAGAAAGCTGAGATTGAAGCAGCTCCATTAGCTGGTCAGGGGTTGGTGGCGTTTTCCCCTGCATCTTCTGCCTTTGAGCGAGAAATTCAAAAAGGTCTTTGGGAAGAATATGGCCATTTTCAACCGTTACTGCATGACGAATGAATTGGACGAATGTATTAGAAGAACCCTCCGGCGAGAACTTTTTCGACATAGTGCGCCAGTGTTCATACCGTTCGGTGCGTTTGTCTGGGGCAGTTTGGCTTAAGACATAATTCTTGAGGAGATCGGCAGTTGTCAGATCCTTGCCCCTAGTGTTGATCACCTCAAAAACTTTGTAGGCAGTGGCTGCATCTGGATGTACAAAAACTGCAAAGTAGACACGATTTGTCAAAAACTCTGCCCACTTGCCCATCCTCTTGAAAGGGTCGGGTGCTAAGTCTTCATCCAGTCTTTGGCGGAGATACTTGAACGAGCTCGCAATACGAAAAGAGACGCTTTCTTCATCAATCAAGCTACCCGGAGTTTCGCCGTTTTCGATAATGTACTGCAGCGTCTCGTTGTCCTGTGGATCAGACAAATGGACTCTAGGGGCAGTCTCGTCCGTGTCATAATCAATGGACTTGAGAAATTCAGCCTGAACTCGATCAGCGAGCGCAGTACGTCCGCGCTGAACCGCTTCAAAATACAAGGCTGTGGCCAACAATGTCAGTGTAACAATCCGTTGCTGCCCATCAACCACATGCTTACGCTTGTCTTCGTTTGTGAGAATAACGAGGCCTAAGAAGTAGGAATCATCGTTAAGGCTGTTGCTCAAGTCCTGCCAAAAGTCAGCAACTTCGTCGTCGTGCCATGAATACTCCCGCTGATATTGGGGAATTTCGAAAGTCGTGTTGGAAAACAATGCACCAACAGAGCTTGCGTCCGCGTTCAGTGGGTTAGTCACGCCTATCACTCCCTTTGTGAGGGAACGAGTTCCTCTCTAGAAACCAATCACCCTTCACCCTCGTTTTTGCATAGAGTTTTTCATTTCTGTAAGGCAGAATAAAGCGCCAAATGCACAGAAAATTTATCTAGCCCAAGGCTCTTCGATCCCGGTGTTGACTACACGATTAGTGTATGGGCTCACGCTAAGACCCATGTTTGGTTTCACGCACCAGTAGCTTTGTTCTTGCAAGTGCAGAGAACGCCCGCTTCTGCCCCCCAAGACCTCACCTTTCACAACCCGCGCCGCCGGGGGGCAACCCCTCACTTCCCCCGAACCAGCCTCTCATAGCCTTCGGCGATGTCGCGGGTCAGGGTGCCGACTTCGAAGGTGTAGTCTCCGATCTGCCCGACGGGCGTGACTTCGGCGGCGGAGCCGGTGAGCCAGCATTGCTCGAAGCCCTCGAGCTCCTCGGGCATGATGTGGCGCACGTTGACCTTGATGCCGCGCTCTTCGAGCATCCCGATCACGGTCTGGCGGGTGAGGCCGTTGAGGATGGCGTCGGGGTTGGGGGTGTGGACCTCGCCGTCCTTGACGAAGAACACGTTGGCGCCTGTCGCCTCGGCCACGTAGCCGCGGTAATCCATGAACAGGGCGTCCGAGCAGCCCTTGGCCTCGGCGGCGTGTTTGGACATGGTGCAGATCATGTAGAGGCCGGCCGCCTTGGCGGCGGTTGGGATGGTCTCGGGGCTGGGGCGTTTCCACTTGGCGATGTCGAGCTTGGCGCCCTTCATCTTGGCGTCGCCATAGTAGTTGCCCCATTCCCAGGCGGCCACGGCCATGCGGACCGGGTTGCGGGCGGAGGCGACGCCCATGTCCTCGCCCGCGCCACGGAAGGCGACGACGCGCACATAGGCGTTTTCCAGCCCGTTGGCATCGAGCACGGCCTGTTTGGCTGCTTCGATCTGATCGACGGTGTAGGGGATCTCCATGTCGAGCAGTTCGCCGGATTTCAGCAGGCGTTCGGAATGCTTGCGCGAGAGGAAGATGGTGCCGTCATAGCAGCGCTCGCCCTCGAAGACGGAGCTGGCGTAATGCAGGGCATGGGAGAGGATATGCACATTGGCCGAGCGCCAGTCGACAAGGGTGCCATCCATCCAGATCTTGCCGTCGCGGTCATCGTAGCCAGCCATCGTTCTTCTCCTTCTGCGCAGGCATTAATTTCCATTTGTTGCGCGCGAAACGTCCGAAGTGGACATAATATTGCGTCGAAACTGCGATTCGCTACCAGTTCGCTCTTGGAATGTCAATAAAGCTGACGTAATGTGACGGCGAACGCCCCATGCTGCGCGACCGGAGGAACGACATGCCCGAACGCCCAGGCGGAGAGACCCTGCTGTTCCTGACGGATGAACAGCTGCGACAGGGGATCGAGGCGATGTTCTTCGCCTATCGCGGGTTCACCGCCGATCCCGACAGGATCCTCGCGACGCTGGCCTATGGGCGGGCGCATCACCGGGCGGTGCATTTCATCGCGCGCATCCCCGGCACCACGGTCAACAACCTGCTGGCCATCCTGGGGGTGACGAAGCAGTCGCTCAACCGGGTGCTGCGGACGCTGATCGAGGACGGGCTGGTGGAGAGCCGGGTGGGCAATGCCGACAAGCGCGAGCGCCACCTTTACCTGACCGAGGAGGGCGAGGCGCTGGAGCAGCGGCTGTCGGATGCGCAGCGGGCGCGGATGCGGGCGGCCTATCGCGCCGCAGGGCCGGCGGCGGTGGCGGGGTTCCGGCAGGTGCTGGAGGCGATGATGGACCCGGATATGCGGCGGCGCTATCATGCGATCAGGGAAAAGGACACATGAGCGACCCGAGCCCCCATCTCCTGATCGTGGATGACGATGAACGCATCCGGGGCTTGCTGCGCAAGTTCCTGATACGGCATGGTTTCCTGGTGTCTGTGGCGCGCGATGCGGCACATGCGCGGCGGATCCTGTCGGGGCTGGATTTCGACCTGATCGTGATGGACGTAATGATGCCGGGCGAGGATGGCGTCACGCTGACGCGGGCGCTGCGCCAGTCATCGGCCACGCCGATCCTGCTGCTGACCGCGCGCGGCGAGACCGAAGAGCGGATCGCCGGGCTGGAGGCGGGGGCGGATGACTACCTTGCCAAGCCCTTCGAGCCCAAGGAGCTGCTGTTGCGGATCAACGCGATCCTGCGGCGGATGCCCGAGCCCCAGCCCGAGACGAATGTCCCCAAGGTGCTGCAGATGGGGCCGGTGCGCTATGATATCGAGCGCGCGGAGCTGATGCGCGGCAACGAGCCGGTGCGCCTGACCGCGACCGAGGTGCAGCTGATGCGTATTTTCTCGGAGCATCTGCGCACACCGCTGAGCCGTGCCAAGCTGGTCGAGGACCTGGGGCGCGACAAGGGACAGGCGCAGGAGCGCGCGGTGGATGTGCAGATCACCCGCCTGCGCCGCAAGATCGAGACCGACCCCAAGCAGCCGCGCTATCTTCAGACGGTGCGCGGCGAGGGCTACATGCTGGCGCCCGACTGAGGCGCTGCGATCGCGATGAGCGCCTGCGGCGCGCTCGATCCCTGTGCGTGAGGGGGCGCGGCCCCCTCTTGGCCTTCGGCCAATTCACCCCCGGAGTATTTGCTGCACGGTGAAGGGTGTGGGCTTCATCTTGCAAAAAATACTCATATCGCCAGGGCGCGGCGGGGCGCGGCGGGTCCAATCCTCTTGATAGAGTCGTGGATCGGGAGTATCTGACAGGGCATGAAACCTATATTCGACATGGATGACCGCGCGCGCCTGCCCTGGCGGTTTTTCGGCGCGACGCTATCGGTGCTGGCCCGCCTATGAGGCGCGGCACGACCTGTTGAGCTATCCGAGACATTCCGCCAAACGGGAGAGAACCCATGTCCCCCAAGACACTCTATGACAAGATCTGGGATGCGCATCTGGTGCATGAAGCCGATGATGGCACCTGCCTTCTCTATATCGACCGCCACCTCGTTCACGAGGTGACCAGCCCGCAGGCCTTCGAGGGTCTGCGCATGGCCGGGCGCAAGGTGCGCAAGCCTCAGAACACGATCGCCGTGCCGGATCACAACGTGCCGACCACGCCGGACCGTGTGAACGGCATCCAGAACCCGGAAAGCCGCATCCAGGTCGAGGCGCTGGACAAGAACGCCAAGGATTTCGGTATCCATTATTACCCGGTGAACGATATCCGTCAGGGCATCGTGCATATCGTCGGGCCGGAGCAGGGCTGGACCCTTCCGGGGATGACGGTGGTCTGCGGTGACAGCCACACGGCCACGCATGGCGCGTTCGGCGCGCTGGCGCATGGGATCGGCACGTCCGAGGTCGAGCATGTGCTGGCCACCCAGACGCTGATCCAGACCAAGTCGAAGAACATGAAGGTCGAGATCACCGGACAGCTGCGCCCCGGCGTGACCGCCAAGGACATCACCCTGTCCGTGATCGGGCGCACCGGCACCGCCGGGGGCACCGGCTATGTCATCGAGTATTGCGGCGAGGCGATCCGCTCGCTCAGCATGGAAGGGCGCATGACCGTCTGCAACATGGCGATCGAGGGTGGCGCGCGTGCCGGGCTGATCGCCCCGGACGAGACCACCTATGCCTATATCAACGGTCGCCCCCACGCGCCCAAGGGTGCCCAGTGGGAAGCCGCGATGGCATGGTGGAAGACGCTCTATTCCGATGACGACGCGCATTGGGACAAGGTCATCACCATCAAGGGCGAGGAGATCGCGCCGGTCGTCACCTGGGGCACCAGCCCCGAGGATGTCCTGGCGATCACCGAAAGCGTGCCCGCCCCCGAGGATTTCGAGGGTGGCAAGGTGGATGCCGCGCGCCGGGCGCTGGATTACATGGGCCTCAAGCCCGGCCAGAAGCTGAGCGAGATCGAGATCGACACGGTGTTCATCGGTTCCTGCACCAATGGCCGGATCGAGGATCTGCGCGCCGCCGCCGAAATCCTGAAGGGCAAGAAGATCAAGGACGGCCTGCGCGCGATGGTCGTACCGGGCTCAGGCCTTGTGCGTGCCCAGGCCGAGGAAGAAGGGCTTGCCGATATCTTCAAGGAGGCCGGTTTCGAGTGGCGTCTGGCGGGCTGTTCGATGTGCCTGGCAATGAACCCGGATCAGCTGACGCCGGGTGAGCGTTGCGCGGCCACGTCGAACCGCAATTTCGAGGGCCGTCAGGGCCGGGGCGGGCGCACGCATCTGATGTCGCCGCAAATGGCGGCCGCGGCCGCGGTGACAGGCAGGCTGACCGATGTCCGGGATCTCATGTAGGCCCGGTGCGCCGGATGTGCACGAGAAGCGCGGCGGCGTTCACGGCGACAAGCGCGATTCCCGAGAGTTCGAGAATCCAGTTCATGCGGAGTCCGGCGATGCTCTGGCCGATCAGGGCGTCGACATGGTGAAAGCCGACCGCGCGCACCAGCACGAAGGCGAGGATCGCCGTCAGGCCCAGCAGGGCGACGGCGTTCCGCCAGAAGGCCTTGCGGATGATCCAGAGCAGGATCAGCCCGTAAAAGCCGGTGAGCATGATGAACGACAGGATCGCCGTCACCTGGACACCGCGCCGTTCGGCATACCAGCCCTGAAGCTTGGCGGTGCAGCGCGCCGCGGCGGTGGCGAGCGACTGGAGATCGAGCTGCTTGTTGACCGCCAGGAAGGCCAGCACCACGACCATGAAGGACCAGAAGAAGCGCTGGCCCCGTGGGTGGCGCGGCAGACGGCGGCGCAGGGCGAAAGCCAGCGCACAGGTCAGCGCATAGGCGAGAACGGTGATCCAGCCCATCAGGTGGGGGTCGCCGATCTTCGCCTGCCAATGATCGGAGGTGCAGGTGGCGATCCACTGCAGGTCCGGCCAGGAGATGCGCAAGATATCGTTCACGACTGTGGAGAGTATGACAGCTCACATCCGCTGACCACAGGCTTTCTGGCGTCCGCGCCGCGGATCGCAGGGGTATCATTCTAGGCGATCCAGACAGAACAACACGGCTCGTTGCGGGCCAAGGAGGACAAGATGGAAAAGTTCGAGAAACTCACAGGCGTCGCGGCGCCGCTGCCGCAGATCAATGTCGATACCGACATGATCATTCCCAAGCAGTTCCTGAAGACGATCAATCGCACGGGTCTGGGCAAGAACCTGTTCGACGAGATGCGGTTTGACGACAATGGCAACGAGATCCCCGATTTCGTGCTGAACAAGCCGCAATACCGCGAGACCGAGATCCTGATCGCGGGGGATAATTTCGGCTGTGGTTCATCGCGCGAGCACGCGCCCTGGGCGATCAAGGATTTCGGCATTCGCTGCGTCATCGCGCCGAGCTTTGCCGATATCTTCTACAACAACTGTTTCAAGAACGGCATCCTGCCCATCGCGCTTCCGCAGGAGCAGGTGGATATCCTGATGAAGGACGCCGAAAAGGGATCGAACGCGCGCGTCACCGTCGATCTGGAGAACCAGACCGTGACCACGTCGGATGGTGAGGTGATCGCCTTCGAGGTCGACCAGTTCAAGAAGCATTGCCTGCTGGAGGGGCTGGACGATATCGGGCTGACCCTGGAAAAGGCCGCCGCGATCGACAATTTCGAGGCGCAGTCGCAGAGCGCACGCCCCTGGGTGTAGCACGCGGCCAGAGCTGAAGACCGGCCCTTCGCGATGGGACCGAAGCGCCGCCGGGGCATCTCGGCGGCGTTTTCGTGTCAGGGTGTCGCGCTGCGCGGCTCAGGCGTGGTAGGCGCGCGGGCTGCATCCACATGATGTTGTGGTGAGACACAAGACTGCCCAATTTCTGAACGCGAATTGATGCATTCTCGCACCACCTGCTTCATCAATTCGCCAGAAAAACCCTGTGTTAATAACCAATAGCTTGAGCCGGGGTCCGAAAATGGGCAGAAATTGGACAGAAATGAGGCAAGCCGCCACAATTGGCGGGATCAAGTTGGCACAATGGCGCGACAAAGTATCGGGCCGGACCAGTTTGAAGGGACATGAGCAGTGGTTTCACAGGTAACAAATGCGCTTTTGCGCGCATTCATGGTCGCATTGCTGGTTGCAACGCCGTCCCTGCTCTTGCCCGAGACGCCTTCGGATACCGCGCAGCTGGTGCTGGTGCTGGCGATCCTGGCCTCGTTCATGACATTCATCGAATATTACGGACGCTACCCGAGCATCGTCGAATTCCGCTTTGCGCCGCCGATCAACCGGCTGAAGTTCGCGGGGCTGGCGCTGACGGTGCTGATGCTGACGCTGATCCTGCGCGGCAAGGCCTATCCCACTGAGCTGACCATGTTCCTGACGGTGCTGGGCAACGGGCTGGGAGAGGCGATCGATTTTCCCTATTCGCCGGTCCGGCTGGTGGTGCTGATGCTGCCCGCCGATGCCGATGCCGAACTGATTGCCTCGGTGCGCACGGCGGCGGGGCTGGCCTATACGATCTCGATCGTGATGCTGTTCGTGTTCATCACCTTTGTGCGTTTCCTGGGCTGGCCGCTGCGCAACGGCGCGTTCAATGTCTGGGTCAACCTGCCGATGTTCGACCCGACGGGCGGGGGCGATGTGCTGCATCGCCTGCGGCGCGATGCCGGTCTTAACATTGTGTTAGGGACTTTGCTGCCATTCTTGATTCCGGCGGCGATCAAGGCGGCATCCGATCTGATCAACCCGGTTTCGATTGCCGACTCGCAGACCTTGATCTGGACGATGAGCGCATGGGCCTTCCTGCCTGCCAGCATGTTGATGAGGGGCATCGCGATGTCGCGCATCGCCGAGATGATCGTCGAGAAGCGCCGCCGCGCCCATGCCCGCGCAGAAGCCGAGGCGATGCAGGGCGCCTGAGCGCGCTTGCGGTTGCGTTTCTGCTGATCTTCCTCGCGCAGGCGGATGCGGGCGAGAGGCTGCGGATCGCCAGTTTTCACACCGAACTCAAACGCGACGGCCCCGGTCTTTTGCTGCGCGATCTCATGCGCGGGGAGGATGCGCAGATTGACGCGGTGGCGGCGGTGATCGCCGCAGCGTCGCCGGATGTGATCGTTCTTCAGGGGGTCGATTACGACCTGGAGCTGCACGCGCTGGGCGCGCTGCGGGACCGGATAGCCGATGCGGGTGCGGAGTTCGGGCATATCTTCGCGCTGCGGCCCAATCGCGGAATGCCGACCGGGCAGGACATGGATGGCAATGGCCGCCTTGGTGAACCTGCCGACCGGCAGGCCTATGGCGGGTTCTCGGGGCAGGGGGGCATGGCGATCCTGTCGCGCTATCCGATCGATGCGGCGGGTGTGCGGGATTTCTCGGGCCTGCTGTGGAAGGACCTGCCGGGTGCTGATCTGCAGATGGCGGATGGCACGCCGGTGATGGCGGCAAAGGCGCTGGCGGTGCAGCGCCTGTCTTCGGTGGGGCATTGGGTGGTGCCGGTGATGCTGCCCGAGGGGCCGGTGCACCTTTTGACCTTTCACGCCACGACGCCGGTTTTCGACGGGCCTGAAGACCGCAACGGGCGGCGCAATCACGATGAGCTGCGGTTCTGGTCGCTTTACATGGACGGGGCGTTCGGGCCGCCGCCGGCAAAGCGTTTCGTGCTGCTGGGCACGGCGAACCTTGCCCCTGACGAGGGCGAGGGGCGGCATGGGGCGCTGCGGGCGCTGTTGGATGATCCGCGCCTGCAGGACCCGCGCCCGCGCCGAAGCGCGCCGGTGCCGCGCGACCCTGCGCGCGCCGCCGATCCGGCATTCGATACGGTTCACTGGCCCGATCCGGGGCCGGGCGGGCGGCGGGTGGATTACATCCTGCCGTCGGCGGATCTGGAGGTGCTGGCATCGGGCGTCTTGTGGCCGGCGCCGGGCGCGCCGCTGCATGCCGTGGCCGAGGCGGCCAGCCGGCATCGGCTGGTCTGGGCGGACCTGATGATCCGCGATTAGGCGCGCAGATGGGCGGTGGACGCTGTCAGGGCCTGCACCAGTGGCGTCGGCGAGAAGTCGGGCAGCGCGCGCTCGAAGCCCGTTCCGTCCAGCCGGTGCGGCATGTCCCAGAGGTAGCGCATTTCCAGCAGGCCCCCGAGCACCGGCATGAAGGGGCGCAGCAGGTGCAACTGCCACCACGCAAAGGGGCGCAGGGTCACCAGCCGCCCCATGACCTCGCCAAGCGCCTCGGCCAGTTGAGCGCCGGTCAGCGTGTAGCCGGGAAAAAGCACCTCGTTCACACCGGTCATGCGCCGATGGTCCCCGAGCAGCCCCAGGGCCGCGCGCGCCATATCGGGCAGGTAAGCCCAGGCATGGGGCACGTCAGGGGAACCGGGATAGCGCAGCACGCCGCGCGCAAGCCCGGGGGTCATGAGCCTGTCGAACCAGTTGCCCGAGGGCTTGGTATCCAGAAAATCCCCTGCACGAAGGATCAGGGTCCGCACACCCGCGCGGGCATAGGAATCTTCGATCTCGACCCGCAGGCGTCCAAGCGGGTTGGTCGCGGCGTGGGGCGTCTCGGCTGTCCAGAGCGGCCCGGACCCCGCGCCATAGACATAGACATTGCCGGGAAGCAGCACCAGCGCGCCGCTGGCCTTTGCCGCGCGTTGCACGGCGGCATGGAGCGCGGGCAGTTGCGCCGCCCATTGGTGATAGGGCGGGACGGCGGCGACCACGATCACATCCGCGCCCTGCGCCATTTGATCGAGATCGTCATGCCCGCGCCGGTAGCTGCGCAGGGACCAGTGCGCAGCGGTCATGGCCTTCGCCATCGCGCTGCCGAAGCGTCCGTTCTGTCCCATGATAACTGCCGTGCCGGTCATCCGAGCCTCCGCTTGCTGACGTCCTGTCCATATCATCGCCACAGGCGACCCGGATGGATATACCGAATTCCATGATGTCCGTTCCTCATCACGGAATGAAGACGCGGCCCGATCCATCTGTCGAGCGGGCGGGGCTGGCGGGGCGTCGGCCGCCGCCCTCGTTTCTTGACCATTCCCCGGCTTCGGGCTAGGCGAAAGCCGATAGGATCATGCAAAGGACAATGCCCATGAGCACCCCCTCGCTTCTCATTCTGCCCGGTGACGGGATCGGCCCCGAAGTCATGGCCGAGGTCGTCAAGGTGATCGACTGGTTCGGCGCCAAACGCGACCTGCCGTTCGAGGTCAGCGAGGATCTGGTGGGCGGCGCGGCCTATGACAAGCACGGCACGCCGCTGCATGACGATACGATGGCGCGCGCGCAGGAGGTGGATGCGGTTCTGCTGGGTGCCGTGGGCGGCCCAAAATACGACGATCTGGATTTCTCGCTCAAGCCCGAACGCGGCCTGCTGCGCCTGCGCAAGGAAATGGACCTGTTCGCCAACCTGCGCCCGGCGCAGTGCTTTGACGCGCTGGCGGATTTCTCGAGCCTCAAGCGCGACGTGGTCGCCGGACTCGACATCATGATCGTGCGCGAGCTGACCAGCGGCATCTATTTCGGCGAGCCGCGCGGCATCTTCAAGGAAGGCAACGAGCGGGTCGGCGTCAACACCCAGCGTTACACCGAATCCGAGATCGAGCGCGTGGCGCGGTCGGCATTCGAGCTGGCGCGCAAGCGCGGCAACAAGGTCTGCTCGATGGAGAAAGCCAACGTGATGGAATCCGGCATCCTGTGGCGCGAAGTCGTGCAGAAGGTGCATGACGCGGATTACGCCGATGTCGAGCTGAGCCACATGTATGCCGATGCGGGGGCGATGCAGCTGTGCCGCTGGCCCAAGCAGTTCGACGTGATCGTCACGGACAACCTGTTTGGCGATATCCTGTCGGATGCGGCGGCGATGCTGACCGGTTCGCTTGGCATGTTGCCCTCGGCCAGCCTTGGCGCGCCGATGGAGAATGGCCGCCCCAAGGCGCTTTACGAGCCGGTGCATGGTTCGGCCCCCGATATCGCCGGGCAGGGCAAGGCCAACCCGATTGCCTGTATCCTCAGCTTTGCGATGGCGCTGCGTTACAGCTTCGACCTGGGCGAGGAAGCGACGCGGGTGGAAAAGGCTGTCGAAAAGGTGCTGGCCGATGGCAAGCGCACCGCCGACCTGCTGGGCGAGGACGGTATCGAGCCGGTTTCGACCTCGGAAATGGGCGACGCGATCCTGGCGGCGCTGGACGCGAGCCTCTGAGCGGCACGCCTTTGCGGCAATGACCAATGGCCCGCGCCCCCAAGGCGCGGGCTTTTTCATGCGTGGGTGCGGGCCTCGGCGGCGTAGTGGCTGAGGCGTTCGGCATGGCCCGCGACACGCTCGAGCCAGCGGATCGCATCGGTGCGGGCAAAGACCTGATCGACTTCGATCAGCCCGGCATGTTCACGCAAGAGCGCGCCGCGCCGGAACCGTTCGGCGCGATACCGGATCAGACGCGCCAGCCGCGAGAACCGCGCCGCGTCCGCGTCGCGCGCGAGCGCCGCGCGGATCGCCGCCACGTCGCGTGTCAGGAGCGGGTCCTTGCGCAGCATGTCGATGCGGCTTCGCTGGCCGCAGCGTTCAAGCAGGCGCTCCAGATGATCGAGCTGGTGAAGCAGGGCGACGTAGCGGGCCTGTTCGGGGGCCTTGTCCGGGGGGATATGGATCTTGGCGAGATAGGCGCCGAGCGCCTCGAGAACGGGTGCGCCCTGCGCCGAGACAGAACCGAGCGCGCGCAGGTCGTGATCGGGGCCGATCGCGTTGGCGAGCGCGGTGAAGAGGGTCTGGCGCAACTGATCGGCGACGGTCTGCGCGGCCTCCATCGCCGCGCCTTCATCGGCCAGCAGGCGCTTGTCGAGGGGGGTCGCCATCGGCATCGGCCGGTCGGGGACCAGTGCCTCGACCATGGCGGCGAAGCGGGGGGTGAGGGGCAGGAACACCGCCGCGCCCAACAGGTTGAAGCCGGTGTGAAACAGCACCAGTGCGGTCTGGTCGTCCGACCCGAGCCATGTGCCATGCAGGACCGGCGCGATCAGCCCCAGCAGGGGAAAGGCCATGAGCGCGGTGCCGATATTGAACAGCAGGTTGCCAAGCGCCGTCAGCCGCATCGCCCGCGTGCCGCCAAGTGCCGCGAGGACGGCGGTGAGCGTGGTGCCGACATTGAGCCCGATGACCAGCGCGGCGCCCTGCGCGAAGGTGATCGACCCGGCCCCCAGCAGCACGAGGGTAAGGGCGATGCCCGCCGATGAGGACTGGGTGAGCGTGACGAGGATCACCCCCAGCCCCACCAGCATCAGCCGCCCGGACCAGCCGTCGCCATCCGGCAGCATTTCGGGGTGCAGCAGCGCATCGGCGCCATCAAGCCCGCCCTGCATCATGTCGAGCCCGATGAAGAGCAGGCAGAACCCGGCCAGGGCACGCGCCGCGCGCGCCACCCAGCCATGCGCCAACATCGCCGCCAGTGCCGCGACGAAGATCACCGGCAGCACGGCGGTGCCCAGCTTGAGCTTGAAGCCGAGGATCATCACGATCCAGCCGGTCAGCGTGGTGCCGATGTTGGCGCCGTAAAGAACGCCCAGCGCATGGGCGAAGCTGAGCAGCCCCGCGCCCACCGCGCCGATGGTCATCAGCGTGACCGCCGTCGAGGATTGCAGCGCCCCGGTCGCCACCGCCCCGGTCAGCGTGCCGCGCAGCGGCGAGGCGGTGAAACGCCCCAGCATCCGGCGCAAGTCAGGCCCGGCGGCCTCGCGCAGGGCGCCGGTCATGATGTCCATTCCGATCAGGAACAGGCCGACGCCGCCCAATGCGGTCAGAAGATTCAATGTCATGGTTCTGTCTCCGACGACAGACAATGCAAATCCTGCGAGTCGAATACAAGCACGCCGCGATACCCCCTTGCAAAGAAGGCCTGCGACGTATAATCGCCTGTTCCACGGTCGGAGTGTAGCTCAGCCTGGTAGAGCACTGTCTTCGGGAGGCAGGGGTCGGAGGTTCGAATCCTCTCACTCCGACCAATAAATCAAGGCGCCCCAGGGCGCCTTTTTTGTTTCAATACAGGTGCTTGCGGGTCATCGGCGCTGACGGATCGGTGGCGACAGCGGTGATGTATCCGCCGGATCTCAAGCGCTCCTGGGGGGAAGCCCGAGAATCCGCCGCGCATCTGCAGGTGTCGCGACCGGGCGATCATGCTTGTGGCAAAGCTCAACCGTGCGTCTGACCAGCGCGGCATTCGAGGGCGCAAGCGTCTCCCGGTCCAGCCGGATGTTGTCTTCGAGCCCGGTTCTGCAATGTCCGCCCGTCTCGATGCACCACTCGTTGAGCGTGATCTGATGCCGTCCGATCCCGGCAGCGCACCATTCGGCGTCCGGCGTGAGGCGGCGGACGGTCTTGACGTAGAAGTCGAAAACCTCCCGGTCCACGGGCATCGCGTTCTTCACGCCCATCACGAACTGAATATATAGCGAACCCGGTATCCTGCTGTCGCGGTTCATGGCGGCCGCCTGAAAGATATGCCCCAGATCGAAGGCCTCGACCTCGGGTTTCACATCATACTTGCGCATTTCGGACGCCAGCCAGTCGATGAGTTCCGGGGCATTCTCATAGATCCTGTTGGGAAAATTGTTGGACCCGGTCGTGAGCGACGCCATTTCCGGCCGGAGCGGCAGCATCCCTCCGCGTTCCTTGCCAGTGCCGGTGCGCCCGCCGGTCGAGAACTGGATGATGATGTCGGGACAGTGCGTGTCGAGCGCCTCTTTGAGGCGCGCAAACCGTTCGGGATCGGTTGTCGGGCTCTCGTCGTCATTGCGGACATGGCAGTGGGCGATGGATGCGCCGGCCTCGTAGGCTTCCTGCACGGATTCGACCTGTTCCGACACGGTGATCGGCACGGCTGGATTGTCTTTCTTCCTGGGCACGGAGCCGGTGATGGCCACGCAGATGATGCAGGGTTTTGCCACGGCGATTTACTCCTGTTTGGTATCGATATCGGGGTGTGTTGCCCGGAAGATATCGGCGTCACGCCATTTGCGGCTCAGGGCGCCGAGTGCCGGGTAGCGGTCCATTTCAAGATGATCCGCGAGGGCGATTTCCAGGAAGTCATGCATGACGACCGTGGAAATGACCGTTTGGGGCAGATCGTCGCCTTCGGGGCGGTGCGAGAAATGCGCATCGAGCCAAGCCAGCCCCGAGCGCACCTGCCCCAGGTTATGATCGACCCAGGGTTGGTGGATCTTGTCCTCGGGGCGCATCACCATTTCGTAGCGGGCGGCAGCGGCCTTGTCCATGACACCGAGGCAGACCGCCAGAATGCGCAGATCCGCCCTGCGATCCGGTTCTTGAGGAGGCAGCAAAGCGCGCTTTGGCCCTGCGACCTGGTCGAGGTGGTCCAGGATGGCGCTGCTTTCGAACAGCACTTCGCCGTCGTCGAGGATGAGCGCGGGAATCCGGCCGACCGGGTTGACCTTGCGCACGTCCTCGAGATTGTGCCACGCGGTCAGCGGTCTGCGCTCGAACGGCATTCCCAGGACATTCAGGCTGACCGCGACGCGGCGGGTGTACGGGGAAAGGTATCGACCAATCAGGATCATGGGGGTCTCCCTTTTTCTGACGCGTATTCAATGGCTGTCCCAAGCATGTCCGCGTCCAGAAGCCGCTTGGCGATGCCGGTCATGCGGCTGTTGCGGTTTGCAATCGCGACCGCATGAAACAGGCCGCGAGGCCGACAGCCAGGCTTCCGAACAGGGCAATATCAAGCGCCACAGGCCGGCCGTGCTGGGTAAGGGTGACGTATCCGATGGCGACAACGAACAGGAAATAGCCCCGCCCGACCCATCTCAGCTTCATGAAGCAGAACCCGAATGCGGCGATGGCGCAGGCAAACTGCGTCGCGAGGACCTCGAGGATCGGCATGATGACCAGGAAATCGACATTCGGGAAATCCAGCAGCGGTTTGTTGAAGACGACCGCGAAGGGAATGATGAATGTCGTGCTGGCGATCTGGAGCGACCGAACAACCGTGGACCAGAAGGACGCGCGCGCCAGTTTCGCCGCTGCAAGAACCGATACGGCCACCGGCGGCGACAAGGTGGAGAACACGGCGAAATAGAACACGAAGAAATGGGCGCGCAGCAGGTCGACGCCCACCTCCTGAAGGAAAGGCACCACAGCGAGCGACGCCACCACATAGGCGATGGGCGTCGGAAGCCCCATGCCCAGCACAAGCGACAGCATCATCGCTCCGATCAGGAGAAGGATCTCGCTGTCGGGCAGCATGGTCGCCAGCAATGTCGCCAGACGGCCGGACAGGTTGGTGCTGGTCATGACCTGTCCCAAGGGGCCGATCGCGAGGATGAGGAGCGACAACAGCGTGGTCAGAACCAGGCCTTCGCGAAGAGATGACACGAGATCGGCGGCGGAGGGGCGGTAGCGGCCCTGAAGAAGCGAGAGGCCCAGCGCAACGGCAATGCCCGCCAAAGCGGCATATCCCGCGGACCGGAAGCCCAGCAGAAGCCAGATCACGACAACGAAGGACACGAGGAAGGTGGGCGCCATCCGCCAGATCAGTTGATGATCCACGGGTTCATCGAGTTTCGGCAGGCCCCGGTAGAGCGCGTAGTTCCCCACCGCAAAAGCGACACCCGTGAGATAGAGCAGGCCCGGAATCAGTGCCGCAAGTGCGACCTGAACGTATGGAAGCCCGAGGAATGCCGCGATCAGGAAGCCGCCGAGGCCCAGGATGGGGGGAAGGATCTGACCTGCCGAGGAAGCGGATGCCTCGATGGCGCCGGACATGGCTGCGCCGAACTTGTGGCGCTTCATCATGGGGATCGTGAAACGACCGCTCAGAACGACATTGGACACGGCCTGCCCCATGACGGCACCGATCGAGCCGCTCGCGATGATCGCCGGCAGCGCCGCGCCGCCGCGCACTCTTCGTCCTGCGGCTTTGCCGAGTTCGATCGTCAGGCGGAGCATGCCTGCCCCGAGCAGGGTCGTTCCGAACAGGACAAGCAGGTAGATCTGGTCTGCGGCCACCCCAGAGAACTGGAAGAACCCCTGGTTCGTGTTCAGGGAGACGTAGTTCATGATGAAGGCGTCCGAGTATCCCGGATGCTTCAGAAGCGTGATCGGAATATGCTGGCCGAAGAAGAAATAGAGGATCGAACCGGCGCAAAGGCTGGCCAGCAGCAACCCCCAGTGAAACCAGGTGAGATAGATGATCCCGATCATTGTCAGGAAACCAGAGATGACCGTCACCTGATCGAAGAACGGGGCATTGAGGACGATCCAGTCCAGATACCATCGCAGGTATGCGAGTCCCGCCAGGCCGCAGAACAGGGCGAGAATGACGCCAACTTTCTGAAGGGCCGGGGCGCGCCTGGGGCTGTCGCCCTCCTCCGAGATCTGCGTCGGGTTGCCGAGTTCGCTCAGCGCCAGCAGGCCACTCATCGCGACGATGCCGATCGCGAAGTTCACGTAGAATTCCGGCCCATGCGACACGAGGCCGAAGACGGAGACAGCGAGGTATCCCACGAGGCTCAACCCCACGAACCATACCGCGAATTCAACTAGGCGGCCGGATACGGACATTTTGGACATGGCTACAACCTGGTGAGACATCGATCGGTCCTATCTTCGAGACATCGTTGAAGCGGCAGAAGGCGTTCACGCCTCCTGCCTTCGCGGATTGCGGACAAGTGTTCAGTTATCGGGGTATTTGACCGGCGAGAAATCCGCTGCCCGCTCCCAGATGCCGAGCTCCTTGTAGGCCTTGATGGCGCCGGGATGTGCTGTTTCCTCGGAGAGACCGTCGATCATGGTGGCCTCCGACCAGAACTTCCAGAAGCCGGTGCCGGTATCACGCAGGGCCGGGCCATGCTTGTGCACCGCCATGACGAGCTTGTAGGCCTTGTCGTCAGGGAACTCGGGGTGAACCGCTTGATAGGCGCGGTTCACGCCAGCGAGGAAATCTTCCTTCTGACCGGGCATGCTGCCCGCCGGGACGTTGACCTTGATCAGCGTCATCCCGAACTCCTCGTTGACCGCATCGATCGCCTCCTCGGTCACGCCGAGATACGTGATCGCCTTGCCGGACGCCTCGATCTTGCTGGCAAGATCGTTGGTCCACCACAGATCGTTGTCGGCGTTGGTCAGAAGCGCCACAAGCGCCGCGTCGGTGGTGCCGTCGATAAGCTCCTGCGTCATCACGGGCGGCGTCACGTTGCGGATGTCGGTATTCTCATCCGTGATCCCGTATCCATGTTCCAGCAGAAGAGACGCAGCCATGCCCCAGTCGCTCTGGGTGGGCAGGCCAAGCGAGATCCGCTTTCCCTTCAGGTCCTCGATGGATTTGATCGAGGGATCAAGCGTGATGAAGAACTTCCCCTGGGCGACACCGCCGATACCGAACAGCAGCTTGAACTTGATCGGCACCGCCTGCGGCATGAACTTTTCAAGCCCTTCCCTGCCGCCCTGGAAAGCGGCCTGGATCACCGTGTCTTCAGTGCCGAAGACCGTTGTCTTCCAGCGCGCCTCTTCGGCCATGGCCCGGACATTGTACATGAAGCCCGGGGTCTCCTGTGCGGCCGGCAGGATGTCGGACTCGTCTCGAGCCATCCGGGCCGCCAGCACCGTGTTGGTCTGCACCACGCCGCAGCCAAGAGGACATGCCAGCATGGGGATGACCTCTTCGGAAGCGGCCATCGAGCCGGTCACGACACCCGCCGCGATCGTCGCGGCCGATACGAGGGACCGAATATTCCAGAATCTACCTTGTTTCATTTTATCCTCCCTTATTATGAATTTTCGCGCCCATGTTCTTCCGGGTGCTGTTGTCGGTCGCTTTGGTTTTTGCTCCACCTCCTCCGTTGGCGTTACTTGAGTGTCCGGCCGCCATCGACGTAGATGGTCTGCCCGGTAATGAAGCGCCCGGCGGGCGACATCAGGAGAAGAGCGCTTCCCAGAAGGTCGCCCGGCTCTCCGAAGCGCCCCATCGGGATCTGAGCGAGTGCGTATGCCCTGGTTTCAGGGTCAGCCAGCAAGGTGGTCTCGGTCATCGGAGTCCTGATCACCGCGGGGCCGATCGCATTGACGGTGATGCCCTCGCGGGCCCATTCCATCGCGAGAATCCGCACGAGCTGCGCCAGTGCTGCCTTGCTGGGCGAATAGGCCGCGTAGGTCTCGTTCACGACGCGGCTCGACACCGACGCCAGGTGGACGATCTGGCCGCCACCGTCCTGCGCCATCATGACCCGCGCCGCGCATCGGGAAAGATAGAAAGCGCCGGTCACGTTGACGGCCATCGTCTGGACGAAGTCCTCAGACGACATCTCGACCGCGGGCGCGAACCGTGCGATGCCGGCACTGTTGAGAAGTGAATCCAGGCGTCCGGCGCGTGACCGGATCAGTTGGAACACATCCTCGACGCTCTGTTCGTCGGTCACGTCGAGGGACGTGGAGAAATGCCCGCTCCCCTCGAGTTGCGAAACGGCCTCTGCGGCCTCTTCGGTCAAGCTGTCGGCCAGCACGATGCGCGCGCCGCGTTGTGCAAGGCCTTTGGCAAGCTCGAGTCCCAGCCCGCGCGCACCTCCGGCGACGAGAACGACACGGTCCGAAACATCGAAGATGGGATCGGTCATGACCTAGGCGCTCGCGGCTCGACCCATCGGATCGTTTGGCTTGTGGTGCAGCATGGCGCGCGCATAGTCGATATCCGCGACCTCGCGCCCGAGTTCGTTGATGATCCGCCCGGCGCGTTCAACCAGTTGCCGGTTGCTTTCGGCAAGCTCGCCCCTGGCATAGAAAACCGTATCCTCGAAGCCGGTTCTCATGTTGCCGCCCATCGCGACGGCCATCGTCGTGAGCGGCAGTTGCGAGCGCCCGACCGATACGATCTGCCAGTTCGAGTTCTCGGGGATCGCCTCGAGCATCGTGAGCAGGTATTTCGGTTCGGCCGCCACGCCGCCATTGATGCCCAGGACGAAACTGAAATGCATCGGGTCGGTCAGGATGCCTTCGTCGCGAAGCTGCATCATGTTCAGGATATGGCTGACGTCATACACTTCGAGCTCGTTGATGATCCCGCGCTCGCGACAGCCGGTGATGAACTCTCGATTCCAGGCCTTGGAATTGTCGAACAGGAACTCAGCGTCCTTGTGCTGAAAGTGGAACGTGCCCGCGTTGACGGTCAGCATGTCCGGCGCCGGATCAAGGTCCAGCAGCGCCATCCGCTCGGCCTGCGTGAAGCCGGTCCAGCGGCCATCCCCCTCGCGCCGGATGCCGATTCCGTTTCCGACCTGGGTGATCATGTCGGGGCACCTTTCCTTGATGCCCGCGATCACCTCGCCGTAGATCACCGGGTCGCAGGAGGTGCGCCCTTCCTTGTCGCGCACATGGATATGGGCGATCGTCGCGCCCGCCTCGTAGCATTCGGCGAAGGCGTCAATGATGTCTTCGGGCTGTTCGGGAAGGGCAGCGTTCGCTTCCTTCCCATGCAATCCGCCGGTGGGTGCGACCGTCAGCACCACCTTGTCGGTTGATTGAAGTCTCGGTTTCATGCGCTTCCTCCCATATCCCCGTTCCCACCAGGATCGTGTGCCGTTCCCGTTCCCTGATGGCTCTCCCTAGTCTGGCGCGACACTGAAAAGGACCTGGCCGAACTCGACCAGTTGACCATTTTCGGCACCGATGCTCTTGATCGTTCCCGCAGTTTCGGCGTGGACCGTCGTGAACAGTTTCATGACCTCGATCATGCAAAGCGGGTCACCCTTCTGAATGCGCGAACCAACCTCGACGAAGGGGGGCTCATCGGGTGAGGGGGCAACGTAGAAGGTTCCGACCATCGGCGCGCGGACCAGCTCGCCGCCCGCGTCCGCAGAAGGCGCCGAAGTCGCAGGCGTCTCTGCGCTTGCCGGGGCCGCCGTGCTGGCCGGTGCCGGTTGCGCGCTCTCTGCCGCTGCCGGGGATGCCGCCGCCGTCGAAGCGACCGAACCCCCGCTGCCATGCCGCCGCACGACCAGTTTGACGCCTTCCGTCTCCAACACGACCTCGTCGCATGATGACGAGTCGATCAGGCTCAGAATTTCGCCTACTTCCCGATACTTGAGCATGGACCTCCCCTTATTCTTCTTCCATGAGCCAGGTTGCCGATATCTCTTCCGCCGCCTCCAGCAGCGATGGGACGTGCTCGACCGCCAAGGAGATCGGCATCCGCGCCTGTGGAGCGGACACCGCGATGGCGGCACAGACCTTGCCGCGTGAATCGCGCACCGGGACCGCCGCACAGACGACCCCGGCCAAGAATTCCTGATTGTCGATCGAATAGCCGGATGCGCGGATCTCGGCGAAATGCTCTTCCAGCCGCTCTGGATCCGTCATGGTGTTGTCGGTGTAGCCATGCAGATCCGACAGCGCCAACAGGTGTTCCCGACGCCGCTTGGGCTGATGAGCGAGAAGCATCTTGCCCATCGACGTGCAATGCAGCGGCACCCGGGAGCCGACGCTGAAGCGCAGGCCGAACGGCCAGGATGACTCGACACGATCCGCATAGAGAAGCGCCCCGCCGGAGATGAGCCCGAAATTGCAGGTTTCCCCGGTCACTTTCGAGAGCCGCTCGAGAACGGCGCGCTTGGACCCGTGCCGGACCGATGCCTGCACCACGTTCAGGGCAAAGCTGAACAGGCGGGGGCCGGGAACATACCCGCGCCCGCCCGGCTCGTGCACAAGCAGCCCGTCCATGTCCAGTTGATGCACGATCCTGTGTACCGTCGGCTTGGGCATGTCGAGCAAGACCGCCAGTTCCGAAGTGGTGAGCGGGCGGTCCGAGGAGCCGACGCACTCCATCACCGCGAATGTCTTTTGGGCAATACTGGTCCGGTCGCCTGCCGGGCTGCTGATGATGTCGGGGGCTGTCACGAAGTTGGTCTCCAGATGTCGAATCGAACTACAAAATACCAAACAATGAAATTTTTTGTTTTACAATATGAAATTTCGATTGCCATTGATCTTATTTCTGGCAGGTTAAGTGACATCGAAATCTGATCACTCGGGATTGATGTGAAGAAAGTTCTGATCGCAAACAGAGGCGAAATCGCGCTGCGCGCCGTGCGTGCCTGCAACGCGCTCGGCCTTGAATCGGTGGCCGTCTATTCCGCCCCCGACGCGGCCTCTCCGCATGTGTGGGCGGCCACTCATTCCGCCTGCATAGGACCGGCGCCAAGCGCGCAAAGTTACCTGAATGCGGATGCGCTGTTGCATGTCGCGCTTTCTCATGGATGCGACGCTGTTTATCCCGGCTATGGTTTCCTGGCGGAGAATGCCGATTTCGCGGAACGCTGCGAAAAGGAAGGGCTGGTGTTTATCGGCCCTGACGCCGAGACAATTCGCCTGATGGGCGACAAGGCGGCCGCCAGGAAGACCGCCAAGAAACACGGTGTGCCCGTTGTTCCGGGTTCCGAGGGGGCCGTCAGCAGCGCCGATGCCAGCGCCGCGGATATCGAGAGCATCGGATTTCCGATACTCATCAAGGCGAGCGCAGGCGGCGGCGGCCGAGGTATGCGGATCGCGCAGACCCCCGAGGAGTTCCCAGGCCTTTTCGACCAGGCCAGCCGCGAGGCGGAACAGGCCTTTGGCGACCCGTCAGTCTATCTCGAGCGTCTGATATCGAAGGTCCGCCATATCGAGGTGCAGGTTTTCGGCGATGGGAAAGGCAATGCCGTTCATGTCGGTGAACGCGACTGCACCGTGCAGCGGCGCCACCAGAAACTGCTTGAGGAAGCCCCGTCTCCGGTTCTGACCGGGGAAGAGCGCGCGGAGCTTCACGCCAGTGCGGTGCGGCTTGCCGAAGGTGTGAAATATCGCGGCGCGGGCACCGTCGAGTTCATTTTCGACCCCCGAACGCGCGAGTTTTTCTTTATCGAGATGAACACCCGCATTCAGGTGGAACACCCCGTCACGGAGATGCTGGCCGGTGCGGATCTGATCGCGGAACAGTTTCGGATTGCGCGCGGTGAAGGCATCTCGGTTGAACCGCCGCAAAGCGGGGCAGGACACGCCATCGAGTTCCGGATCAACGCCGAGTCATTCGAGAACGATTTTCGCCCTTCCCCGGGCCGCATCCGGCAATGGGAACCGCCGCGCGGCCCAGGTGTGCGCATCGACGGGTTCGTCACATCAGGAAGCACGGTGCTGCCCTATTATGACTCGATGGTTGCGAAACTGATCGTTCATGGCGCTGATCGCGCGCAGGCTCTGGAGCGCGCGCGCGCAGCCTTGTCGACCTTCAGGGTCGAGGGCATCGAGACGACCCTCGGCCTGCATCGCCACATCGTCTGCAACCCGGATTTCATCGAAAGCGACATCCACACCAAGTGGGTCGAAGAACGCTTCCTGCCGCAACTTCACGGGAGAGACCAATGAACCGCTCCATCCGTCTTGTGGACGTAACGCTGCGCGATGCCCATCAATGTCTGTGGGCGACGCGCATGACGACGGGCATGATGCAGGACATCGCCCCTCGACTCGATCGTGCCGGTTTTGAGGCGATCGACCTTGTCGGCGGCGCGGTTTTCGATGTGTGTGTGCGCTACCTGTACGAGGACCCGTGGGAACGTATGCGGATCCTCAACAGCTGGGTGACCGAAACCCCGCTGATCATTCACACGCGCGGTCAAAGCCTGTTCACCTTCGAGTTCTTCCCCGACGATATCGTCGAACTGGCCGCCGAGCGTTTTGCCGCGAACGGTATGCGGTATCACACGCCGTATGACGCGCTCAACGACATGCGCAACCTGGAGATCCCCATTCGTGCCGCCAAGAAGCACGGCATTCATGTCGTGGGCGGCGTGGTCTTCACCTACAGCCCGGTCCACACCGACGACTATTACGTCAAGAAAGCCAAGGAGCTGATCGCGCTTGGCGTCGACGGGATCTTCCTGAAGGATGCCAGCGGCCTGCTGCGGCCCGAGCGCGTGGCGACACTTGTTCCCGCGCTCAAGAAAGTCATGGGAAAGATGCCATTGCAGATCCACACGCACTGCAATTCGGGGCTGGCACCCTATGTCGTTCTCCAGGCCGTCGAACATGGCGTGGACGTTGTGCATACGGCGACTTCGACGCTGGCGAATGGCGTTAGCCACAGCCCGACAGAAACGGTTACCCGAAACCTGCGCCGCCGGGGTTTCGATGTTGAGATCGATCTCGGGCCAATCGAGGAAGCCGCCGAGCGCCTGGCCTTCATCGCCGCGGCCGAAGACAAGCCTGTGGGCGAGGTGAAGGAATATGATGAATTCCATTTCTGCCATCAGTGTCCGGGTGGCATGGTGTCGAATCTTGCCTACCAGCTTGAAACGATGGGCCTTGATGGAAGGCTGAACGAGATTCTCGAAGAGGCATGGCATGTTCGCGAAGATCTTGGGTATCCGATCATCGTCAGTCCCTTCGCGCAATATATAGTCACTCAGGCGATCCTGAACGTGATGGGGCGCGATCAAGGCAGGGAGCGATATGACTCGGTTCCCGATGAAGTGCGGCTCTATGTGCGAGGCGGTTACGGTGAGATCGCGGGAAACATCGATGAAAACCTCTATGACAAGATCACCCGCGGGGCCGAGCCCATCACCGAGCGTCCGGGCGCACGCCTTGCGCCCGCAATCAAACGGCTGCGTGATAGCCGCGGACCGTTCGACAGTGATGATGATCTGCTGCTGGCCGCATTCTACGGCGAGCGCGAATACGGCGCCCTGAAACAGGCGGGCCCGATCGATACGAATTACCCGCTGGGAGAGACGCCCCTGCTGACCCTGATCAAGGGCATTGCGGCCAAGCCGGACATTTCGGGGTTTCACTACATCGAGAAAGCCGTTCGGTGACACGGCATTCCTGTTGCGCGCCGCTGACAGGAATGGTCCCGTCGATGCCGTTTCGGGCGGACCCGGCTGCGCCCTGCGGGTTCATCCGCCGTTAACCGGTTTTGGCGGAATTCATTGACCGCGAAGGGATTTCGTGGCTCAATCAAAGCGGGTATTTCCGGGTTGAAGCAATGTTCATGATTGCAGGGTTGCTGGGTTTGATGGCGGTTGGGGCGACGGCCTTTTTCGGATTCGACTTCGGTCCGGAAGATGATCAGGATGCCTCGCTGTGGCCGCCGGAAACCGTGCATGCGGGCGGTCAGAAAACCGATCTTCTCGATTCCATTCCGGACGAGGCGGGGGACGAAGCGGAACCTGCTTCAGGCGATGAATCCGAAGGCGATGGCGCAGGCAAAGCCACGGAGGATATTGCCGCCGCCTTGGCCGAAGAGCCGGGCGATGCGACCGGGGGCGAGGACCTTGCCGTGCTGCAGCCCGGCGCGCAGCCGGGCGAGATCGCCTGGGGCGATGAAGCTGACGACACGCTGGCGGGTGGCGAGGGCGACGACCAGATCAACGGCTATGGCGGCGACGACCTTGTCGAGGGCGGGGCGGGCGATGACCAGCTATACGGGCAGGACGGGCAGGATACGGTTCTGGGCGGCGAGGGCGACGATACGCTGCATGGCGAGGCGGGCGATGACGCGCTGGCCGGAGAGGGCGGCCAAGATGCGCTTTATGGTCATGGCGGTCAGGACACGATGTCGGGCGGCACGGATGACGACACGCTGCATGGCGGCGAGGACGATGATCTGCTCATGGGCGATGAGGGGAAGGATGCGCTGCATGGCGGGTTGGACGATGACACGCTGATCGGCGGATTGGGGCAGGATACGCTGTTCGGCGGGCCGGGCAGTGATGCGATCATCGGCGTGAGCGAGGGATTCGGGGCCCCGGATTTCGAGGATCTGGACGGGCGCGACTATCTCAATGGCGGCGATGACGACGATACGATCCTGATCGGCAAGGACGATATCGCCACCGGCAGCGCGGGTGCCGACAGTTTCGTGCTGGGTGACTGGATCACGCAGGAACATCAGGCCGAGATCACGGATTTCTCGGCCGCCGAAGACGCGCTGATGGTGATCTATGACGACAGCACAGACCCCGATCCCGAGCTGGCCATCGAACCCGACGAAGAGGATGCCGATGTGCAGCACCTCGTGCTGAACGGCGAGCGGATCGCGATGCTGACCGGCGCGGCGGGGCTAACCCTGAACGACATCACGCTGATCCCCGAAAGCGCGCTGCCCCACGCGCCGGTGATCTGACGACGGGTCCGCATCGGGACAGGGTGGCGATTGCCCCTTTCCTTTCCAGCCGATTTCTTCTATACGCGCCCATCCCCTGCCCTGAGCGGGGGATTTCTCCATAGGACCCTGCTGGACGACATCCCGGCTTGTGCCCTCGACCCTCTGACCAGAAGGAGACCCCGATGTCGATTACTGCTGAAGAAAAAGACCGCGTCATGAAGGAATATGCGACCAAGGAAGGCGACACCGGTTCGCCCGAGGTTCAGGTCGCCATTCTGACCACGCGGATTTCCACACTGACCGAGCATTTCAAGACCCACAAGAAGGACAACCACGGTCGTCGTGGCCTTCTGAAGATGGTCGCCCAGCGCCGCAAGCTGCTGGACTACCTCAAGGGCAAGGACGAGGGCCGTTACCAGGACCTCATCAAGCGCCTCGGCATCCGCCGCTGACGATTTCGGTCCTCACAGGACTGCCAGCGCCCGCTCTCGACAGAGCGGGCGTTTTGCGTTTGCGCGGGCCGCTGGCGGTGCGGATTGAGCGGCTTCGGTCCGATTCGCGGGGGCGGCTGTGATCGTTGCTTTCAAAATCGGCCAAACTCCTGTAATGCGCGCCCATCTGTGACGTGATGCCTTTGACCCCGGGCGCATGGGAATGGATTGGGGTCGGCGGCAATGGGGCCGCCATTGTAACGGGGGGCCGGGATACGCCCGGACATCCCCCAACTAGGAAAACACGATGTTCAAAGAAGTGAAAAAATCGATGCAGTGGGGGGAAGAGACCCTCACACTTGAAACGGGCAAGGTGGCCCGTCAGGCGGATGGCTCTGTCATCGCCACGCTTGGGGAAACCTCGGTCATGGCCAACGTGACCTTTGCAAAGGAACCCAAGCCCGGTCAGGATTTCTTTCCGCTGACCGTCCATTACCAGGAAAAATACTATGCCGCGGGCAAGGTGCCCGGCGGCTTCTTCAAGCGCGAGGCCCGTCCGACCGAAAAGGAAACGCTGACCGCGCGCCTGATCGACCGTCCGATCCGCCCGCTGTTCGTGAGCGGCTTCAAGCACGAAGTGCTGGTGATGTGCACCGTGCTGTCGCATGACCTTGTCAACGATCCCGACATGGTGGCGATGATCGCCGCGTCGGCTGCGCTGACCATTTCGGGCGCGCCCTTCATGGGGCCGATTGCGGGTTGCCGCGTGGGTTACGAGGATGGCGAATACATCCTGAACCCCGATGTCGAAGACATGCACGACCTGCGCAACAACCCCGATCAGCGTCTCGACCTTGTGGTTGCCGGCACGAAAGATGCCGTGATGATGGTCGAATCCGAAGCCTACGAGCTGACCGAAGACGAAATGCTGGGCGCCGTGAATTTCGCGCATGAGCAGATCCAGCCGGTGATCGACCTGATCATCGACCTGGCTGAAGATGCGGCCAAGGAGCCTTTCAACTTTACCCCGCCGGATTATTCCGAGCTCTACGACGCCGTGAAGGCCGCGGGCGAAGACAAGGTGCGCGCTGCCTATGCGATCACCGACAAGCAGGAACGCACCACCGCCGTCGCCGCCGCCAAGCAGGCGATCAAGGATTCGCTGAGCGAAGAGCAGCTTGAGGATGCCAATCTTGGCGCCGCGCTCAAGAAGCTGGAAGCCAGCGTTCTGCGCGGCGATGTGGTCAAGACCGGCAAGCGGATCGACGGGCGCGCGCTCGATACGGTGCGCGATATCCGTTCGGAAACCGGCTTCCTGCCGCGCACGCATGGTTCGGCGCTGTTCACACGCGGCGAAACCCAGGCGCTGGTCGTGACCACGCTGGGCACCGGCGATGACGAACAGATCATCGACGCGCTGCACGGGAACTTCCGTTCGAACTTCCTGCTGCACTACAACTTCCCGCCCTATTCGGTCGGTGAAGCGGGTCGCGTTGGCCCTCCGGGCCGCCGCGAGATCGGCCACGGCAAGCTGGCATGGCGCGCGCTTCAGGCGGTTCTGCCTGCGCCCACCGATTTCCCCTACACGATCCGCGTCGTGTCCGAGATCACCGAATCCAACGGCTCCTCGTCGATGGCGTCGGTCTGTGGCGGTTCGCTGTCGATGATGGATGCGGGCGTGCCGCTCAAGGCGCCGGTTGCCGGTGTGGCGATGGGCCTGATTCTGGAAGAGGATGGTGAATACGCCGTTCTGACCGACATTCTCGGCGACGAGGATCACCTTGGCGATATGGACTTCAAGGTGGCTGGCACCGAGAATGGCATCACCTCGCTGCAGATGGACATCAAGGTCGCGGGCATCACCCCCGAGATCATGAAGAAAGCCCTGGCCCAGGCCAAGGACGGCCGGATGCATATCCTTGGCGAGATGTCCAAGGCGCTGAGCGAAGCGGGCGATTTCTCGATCCACGCGCCGCGCATCGAGACGATGACCATCCCCACCGACAAGATCCGTGAAGTGATCGGTTCGGGCGGCAAGGTCATCCGCGAGATCGTGGAAGTGTCTGGTGCCAAGGTCGATATCAACGACGAGGGTATCATCAAGATCGCGTCGCCCAACAACGAGGCGATCCAGAAGGCCTATGAGATGATCCATTCGATCGTCGCCGAGCCCGAAGAAGGTGCCATCTACAAGGGCAAGGTCGTGAAGATCGTCGATTTCGGCGCCTTCGTGAACTTCTTCGGCAAGCGGGACGGTCTGGTGCATGTCAGCCAGATCGAAAACCGCCGCCTGAACCATCCCTCGGATGTGTTGCAGGAAGGTCAGGAAGTCTGGGTCAAGCTGCTGGGCTTTGACGATCGCGGCAAGGTGCGCCTGTCGATGAAGATGATCGACCAGGAGACCGGCGAAGAGGTCAAGAAAGAGGAAGGCGCAGAGGGCTGAGCCTTCTGCCGATTCCGCGACTAGAGCGAAGGCCCCGTGCGAATGCCGGGGCCTTCGTTGTTTCCGGCCTAATCGCGGCGTTTTGTCGCAGCGGATTTATGCCGATGGTAGGGATTTCCTTACGGGACAGAACCCGGTTTTTTCCCCATGATCGTAGGCGGAAGCGCGCATATTGTGAGTAATGTAACGATTGATTTGTTAACAGGTTCCGCCTGCGCCATCACTCACGGAGAATGCGCGACGGTTCGGCCCCGGCGGGTGTCCCTGCCGGGGCCTATTTGTGCGCATCCTCGAGAATCATGTCAGCGGCTTTTTCAGCGATCATGATGGTCGGGGAATTGGTGTTGCCGCTGACGATGGTCGGCATCACGCTGGCATCCACCACCCTCAGCCCGTCGACCCCCCGCAGCCGCAGCCGCGGGTCCAGTGGCGCGCTGTCATTCGCGCCCATATGGACCGTGCCGACCGGGTGAAAGATGGTCGTGCCGATATCGCCCGCGGCATGGGCCAGTTCGGCGTCGTCCTGCGCGGCGATGCCGGGTTTAACCTCTTGCGGGGCATAGCGGCGCATCGGGGCCTCATCCATGATGCGCCGGGCCAGCCGGATCGCGTTGGCGGCCACCTGCCGGTCGCCATCGGTCGAGAGGTAGTTCAGTGCGATTTCGGGCGCCGCGGCGGGATCGGGCGAGGTGATGCGGATATGTCCCCGGCTTTCGGGGCGCAGGTTGCACACGCTGGCGGTCATGCCGGGAAAATCATGCAGTGGTTCGCCGAAGGCATCGAGCGAGAGCGGCTGCACATGGAATTCCAGGTCGGGTGTCGCAAGGTCGGCGCGCGATTTCGCGAACGCGCCCAGCTGGCTGGGGGCCATCGACATCGGGCCGCTTCGTTTGATCATGTATTCCAGCCCGATCATCGCCTTGCCCCAAAGCGTCGCGGACAGCGTGTTGAGCGTCTTGGCCCCGGTCAGGCGCCAAGAGCAGCGCAGTTGCAGGTGATCCTGAAGGTTGCCGCCGATCGCGGGCATGTCGCGCAGCGTTTCGATGCCGTGCGATTGCAACAGATCGCCCGGCCCGATCCCCGAGAGCTGGAGGATCTGGGGACTGCCGATCGCCCCGGCGCAAAGGATCACCTCGGCGCGCGCGCGGGCGGTCTTGCGGCTGCCGTGCTGGTCGTACTCCACGCCCACCACGCGGCCCTCTTCCAGCAGCAGGCGCCGCGTATGCGCTTGCGTCTCGACCGACAGGTTCTCGCCCGAGGCGGCGCCAAGGAAGGCGCGCGCCGTGTTCAGCCGCCAGCCCTTGCGCTGATTGACCTTGAAATAGCCGACGCCCTCGTTGTCGCCGGTGTTGAAATCATCGCTCGCGGGCAGCCCGGCGGCTATTGCGGCGGCTTTCCAGTCGTCCAGGACATCCCAATGCAGACGCTGGTTATCGACCCGCCATTCGCCGCCCGCGCCGTGCATGTCCGACGCGCCATCGACGTAATCCTCTGAGCGTTTGAAATAGGGCAGCACATCGTCCCAGCCCCAGCCGGTATTGCCCATCTGCCGCCAGCCGTCATAATCGGCGGCCTGACCGCGCAGATAAAGCATTCCGTTGATCGAACTGCACCCGCCCAGAACCTTGCCGCGCGGATAGACCAGCGAGCGCCCGTTCAGACCGTCCTCGGGAACGGTGCGGAAACACCAGTCGGTGCGCGGGTTGCCGATGCAGTAGAGATACCCCATCGGAATTCGGATCCAGTGATAATTGTCGCGTCCGCCGGCCTCGAGCAGAAGCACCTTGTGACCCTTGCCGCTGAGGCGGTTGGCCAGAACGCAACCGGCGCTTCCCGCGCCCACGATGACATAATCCCATTTCATGGCGGAACGATTGACGATCGGGGCAGGAATGGCAAGATGCCGCGTCAGACCGGCAATGCCGTGGTGCTGAACACCGTGCGCAGCGCGAAGCTCGATTGCATCTTGGCGACGCTGGGCAGGCGCGTGAGGTATTGGCGGTGGATGCGGGCGAAATCCTCGGTGCTTTCGGCGACGACCTTGAGGATGTAATCGGCCGCCCCCGCCGTCAGGTGGCATTCCAGCACATCCGGAATTCGCGCAACGGCCTTTTCAAAGGCTTCGAGCACCTCGTCGGCTTGCGTGGCCAATGTGATCTCGACAAAGATGGTGGCCGAGACGCCTAGCTTGCGGGCATCGAGAAGCGCCACGTAGTCGCGAATATAGCCTTCGGCCTCGAGCCGCTGCACCCGGCGGTGACACGCACTGGCGGAAAGGTTCACATGCTCGGCGAGATCCGCATTCGAGATGCGGCCACGCCGCTGAAGCAGCTCGAGCAAGCGACGATCCATCGCGTCGAGGGCCATATGTGCAATACCTTTCACATTCGGGTCGATTATTGCGAAGGATATTCACAAAAACCCTGTTTTGGCGAGGGAAATTTCAAAGCAATTGCGCGGCGGGTGCGGCATGCTCCGCGCATCATCATGGGAGGGATTCGCACATGAAAATCGGTTGCCCGACAGAAATCAAGCCGCAGGAATTTCGCGTTGGCATGACGCCCAACGCCGCGCAGGAGGCCGTGGGTCATGGCCATGAGGTTTTCATCCAGGCTGGTGCCGGCAAAGGCGCGGGCTTTGAGGATGACGCCTATGTCGCCGCTGGCGCGCGCATCATCGACACCGCCGAAGAGATCTTCGCCACCTGCGACATGATCGTGAAGGTGAAGGAGCCCCAGGCCGTCGAGCGCAAGATGCTGCGCGAGGAGCAGCTGCTGTTCACCTACCTGCACCTTGCCCCCGATCCCGCCCAGACCAAGGATTTGCTGGCATCCGGTTGCACCGCGATCGCCTATGAGACCGTGACCGACCGCAATGGCGGGTTGCCGCTGCTGGCGCCGATGTCCGAGGTTGCGGGTCGCCTGGCGCCGCAGGTCGGCGCATACACGCTGCAAAAGGCCAATGGCGGGCGCGGTGTGCTGATGGGCGGCGTGCCCGGTGTCGGCCCGGCCAAGGTGGTCGTGATCGGCGGCGGCGTGGTGGGCACCCATGCGGCGCGCATCGCTGCGGGCATGGGCGCGAATGTCACCGTTCTGGACCGCTCGCTGCCGCGCCTGCGCTATCTTGACGACGTGTTCGGCGATACCTTCAACACCGGCTATTCATCCGCCGGCCTTCTGGCCGAGCACCTGACCGAGGCAGACATGGTGATCGGGGCGGTCCTGATCCCCGGCGCCGAGGCGCCCAAGCTTGTGCGCCGCGATCAGTTCCCGTCGATGAAGCCCGGCGCGGTGCTGGTGGACGTGGCCATCGACCAGGGTGGCTGTTTCGAGACATCCAAGGCGACAACCCATGCCGATCCGATCTACGAGGTCGACGGGATCATGCATTACTGCGTCGCCAACATGCCGGGCGCCGTGGCGCGCACTTCGACCATCGCGCTGGGCAATGCCACCATGCCCTTCATGCTGGCGCTGGCCGACAAGGGCTGGAAACAGGCCTGTGCGGACGATCCGCACCTGCTGAACGGCCTCAATGTCCATGCCGGGCAGCTGACCTATTACGCGGTCGGCAAGGCGCTGGGCATCGACGTGATCTCGCCCGAGAAGATCATCAAGAGCTGACATCGCAACCTTTGAACAGCGATGCGGGCCGCCCTTTGCCGGGGCGGCCCGTTTTCGTTCAGGTGGCGAAATGGCTTGAGGCATGGCCACCGCCCCGCTAGATCATCCCGCAAAGGAGCGCAGACCATGAGCCTCAATACTTTCGGACATCTGTTTCGTGTCACCACCTGGGGCGAAAGCCACGGGCCTGCTCTGGGCGCGACGGTCGATGGCTGCCCGCCGGGGATCGCGATTGACGAGGCGTTCCTTCAGCAATGGCTCGACAAGCGCCGGCCGGGGCTGAACAAGAACACCACTCAGCGGGATGAACCCGACGCGGTGCGTATCCTGTCGGGCGTGTTCAAGGGGCAGACCACCGGCACGCCGATCCAGCTGATGATCGAGAACACCGACCAGCGCTCGCGCGATTACGGCGAGATTTCCCAGACCTTCCGCCCCGGCCATGCCGACATCACCTATCACCTGAAATACGGGCTGCGCGATTATCGCGGCGGAGGGCGCAGCTCGGCGCGCGAAACGGCGGCGCGGGTGGCCGCCGGTGGCGTGGCCCGCGCGGCGCTTGACGCGCTGGTGCCGGGGATCGCGATCAAGGGCTACATGACGCGCATGGGTGACATGGCAATCGACCGCGAGCGGTTCGACTGGAACGCGATCGACGGGAATGATTTCTGGATTCCCGATGCCGAGGCCGCACCCGAATGGGAGGCCTATCTGAAGAAACTGCGCAAGGACAAGAACTCGGTCGGGGCCGAGGTCGAGGTGGTCGCGCGTGGCTTGCCGGCGGGGCTGGGCGCACCGGTCTATGGCAAGCTTGATACCGACCTCGCCGCGGCGATGATGTCGATCAACGCCGTGAAGGGCGTCGAGATCGGCGAGGGCATGGCCGCCGCGCGTCTGACCGGGACGCAGAACGCCGACGAGATCTTCATGGGCGAACACGGCCCGGAATTTTCATCGAACCATGCAGGTGGCATCCTTGGCGGGATATCCACCGGGCAGGACGTGGTGGTACGCTTCGCCGTCAAGCCGACCTCGTCGATCATGACTCCGCGCCGCTCGATCCGCATGGATGGCAGCCCGACCGAGGTGGTTACCAAGGGGCGGCATGACCCTTGCGTGGGTATCCGCGCCGTGCCGGTGGGCGAAGCGATGATGGCCTGCGTGGTGCTGGATCACCTGCTGCTGCATCGCGGCCAGGTGGGCGAAGGTCCGCGCGGCAGGATCGGCTGAGACGCTGATTCGTTTCGCGTACCCTCAGGCGCGCACCTGTTTCTGGCGCGACAGCTGCACCGCCAGGATGCCCATCGTCACCACAAAGACACCCAGAATATCCCAGCGCCCGAGGCTTTCGCTCAGCACCAGCGCGGCGATCAGCACGCCGAGAAACGGGTTGAGAAAGTGGAAGGTCGCCGCCTTGATCGCGCCGATCCGGTTGACCAGACGGAACCAGACCAGCGTCGCCGCCAGCCCCGGAACGAGCGTGGTATAGACGAAGGCCGCAACCAGTTGCCAGCTCCAGTCGACCTCGAGGGTTTCGGTCGTGAGCCCCGCGAGGCCCAGAAAGAAACTGCCGACCAGCATCTGCAAGCCCACCACCATCAGGAAGTTCCCCCCCGATGTCGCCCCGCGCACCGACAGCGTGGCCAGCGTCAGCGCCAGCACCCCGGCGAAGCACAGCGCGACGCCGTAGATATCCGCGCCGCCCTGAAGACGCGAGCCCATGATGATCGCCACACCGATCAGCCCGGCCACCAGCCCCAGACCACCCAGCCAGCCGCTGCGCTCGCCGAAAATCACCCAGCTGGCCAGCCCCACCATCAGCGGCATGGCCGAGGCGATGATGGTGGCCAGCGAGGCTTCGATGGTCTGCATGGCGACGAAGTTAAGCCCTAAATACAAGGAGTTCTGGCAAACCCCGAAAATGATCGTCGCGCGCCACTGGCCGCGTGTCAGCCGCCAGCTCTGACGCAGGGCCAGCGCGATGGCCACCCCCATCAGCCCAGAGATCAGGAACCGCAGGCTGAGCGCTGTCAGCGGCGGCGCGGCGGCCACGATGATCCTTGCCGAGGTGAAGGCGCTTGACCACATCACCGCAAAGGCCACACCCATAGCGATTGCCCGGATGTCCATCGTTGTCGTCTCCTGAAACTGAAAAGGGCCGCCCTGTCGGGGCGACCCTTTCGTAAACCAGTGGTCTTTGCAAGGTCAGCCGTTCACGCTGTCCTTCAGGGCCTTCGCGATGGTCATCTTGACCACCTTGTCGGCGTCTTTCTTGATCTGCTCGCCGGTGGCGGGGTTGCGCACCATGCGCTCGGGGCGCTCGCGGCAGTAGATCTTGCCGACACCCGGCAGGGTCACGGCGCCGCCGTTCGACACTTCGCGCGTGATGATGTTGATCACGGCATCCAGTGCGGCGTTCGCGGATTTCTTGTCGCTGCCCATTTCCTCGGCCAGAGCGGCAACGAGTTGGGTTTTGGTCATCGGTTTTGCCATTTCATGGTCTCCTTCAACTGCCCGGTCTTTGGGCCTCGTGTGCAGAATTTAACTGTATGTTGTGACCAAACACAACGAATAGTGGCGAAAAGCAAGCCCTTTTCCTGCATTTTGGGGGGATTTTGCCGATCTACAAGAAGGCTGTTTCGTTGAAGCTGCGCAATTTCCGGCTGTGGATACGTTCAAGGGGCATCTGCCGCAAGGTTTCGATGGCGCGAATACCGATCATCAGGTGGCGCGCCACCTGCGTCTTGTAGAAATCCGAGGCCATGCCGGGCAGCTTCAATTCGCCATGCAGCGGCTTGTCGGAGACGCACAGAAGCGTGCCGTAAGGCACCCTGAAGCGGAAACCGTTGGCGGCGATCGTGGCGCTTTCCATGTCCAGCGCGATGGCGCGCGACTGGCTCAGGCGCTGCACCGGCCCGGTCTGGTCGCGCAGCTCCCAGTTGCGGTTGTCGAGGCTGGCCACGGTGCCGGTGCGCATCAGCCGCTTGAGGTCATACCCCTCAAGCTGGGTTTCGGCCTCGACGGCCTGTTCCAGCGCGATCTGGATTTCCGCCAGTGCCGGGATCGGCACCCAGGAGGGCAGGTCGGCATCCAGCACGCGATCCTCGCGCAGATAGGCATGAGCCAGCACGAAATCGCCCAGTTGCTGCGTGTTGCGCAGCCCCGCGCAGTGGCCGACCATGATCCAGGCATGCGGGCGCAGCACCGCGATATGGTCGGTCGCGGTCTTGGCGTTCGAGGGGCCGACGCCGATATTGACCAGCGTGATCCCCGACCCGTTCTCGCGTTTGAGATGAAAGGCGGGCATTTGCGGCTGCTTATCGCAGTGGGGCATCACGTCATCGGGGCCGGTGACGATGGTGTTGCCGGTGCTGACGAAGGCGGTGTAGCCGCTGTCGGGATCAGCCAGCATGCGCCGGGCATAGGCTTCGAATTCCGAGACATAGAACTGGTAGTTGGTGAACAGGACGTGGTTCTGGAAATGCTCGGGATCGGTGGCGGTGTAATGCGACAGCCGCGCCAGCGAATAATCCACCCGCTGTGCGGTGAAGGGCGCCAGTGCCTCGGCGCCATCGGGGCCGGGCTGAAAGGTGCCGTTGACGATGTCATCATTCGTGGTGCCAAGGTCGGGCACATCGAAAATGTCGCGCAGCGTGAACTTTGCCGCGCCTTCCTGCGGGACGGTGATGCCGGGATCGTTGGCGACGGCGAAATGGATCGGCATCGGCGTATCGGAAACCCCGATCGTCACCGGAACGCGGTGATTGTCCAGCAGAAGGCCGATCTGCTGGCGCAGGTAATGGCGAAACAGGTCGGGCCGCGTGATCGTCGTGGCATGGGTGCCGGGTGCTGCGACATGGCCAAAGCTCAGCCGGCTGTCCACCTGCGCATGGCTGGCGGTGGTGATGCGGATCTCGGGGTAATAGGCGCGGATGCGCTGCGTGGGCAGGGCGCCGCGCAGGGTATTGGCGAACTCGTCGCACAGGAACCGCGCCGCGCCCTCATATAGCACGATCAGCCGTTCGACCGCCGCGCGCGCGTCGGTAAATTCTTCCGATCCGGGCAGATCGGGTGTTCTGAACCCGGCGGGGCTGTCCGTCGCCATGACGCGTATTCCTTCACGCTGTTCGGATATCGCCCCCGCACGTTGACACGGCCACTGGCGGCGATCAAGCTGATGGGCGAAACGGATGCGCGCGGATGGGAAACTCATGGATTACGAAACCGTCACTCCCGAGGCGTTCGGCGCATCGCTGCGCGGTTTCGGCTTCAATATCCTGGTCAGCGACGTGTTGCGAACGGCGGAGTTCCTGCGCACGGTCTTTGGCCTCGACCTGCACCGGGTCAGCGCGGATTTCGCCATCGTGGCGCAAGGTGACAGCGTGATGCAGCTGCATGGCGACGGCACCTACCACGCGCATCCGCTGCTTGGCCTGCTGCCGGAGAATCCGCCGCGCGGCGCGGGGATCGAGATCAGGCTTTATGATTGCGATCCCGACCTTGCCGCCAGTCGCGCCGAGGCCGCGGGCGGCACGATCCTGCAACCACCCACCGACAAGCCGCACGGGCTGCGCGAGGCGGTGATCCTGTGCCGGGATGGCTATGCCTGGGTGCCTTCGCGCCCGCTGAACGAATCTGACCAAGGAGAGACAACATGAGCGTGACGCAACTGACCCCGAACCTAGATCATCGGGCCGAGCGGGTGGATCTTGCCGCCGCGTTCCGCTGGGCGGCGCGGCTCAACATGCACGAGGCCGTCGCCAATCACTTCAGCCTGTCGGTCAGTGACGATGGCACGAAATTCCTGATGAATCCCAACCAGATGCATTTCGCCCGGATCAAGGCCAGCGACCTGATCCTTGTCGATGCCAACGATCCCGAGACGCTGCAAAGGCCCGGTGCGCCCGATCCCACCGCATGGGGGCTGCATGGCGGGCTGCACCGGCATTGCCCGCAGGCACGCTGCGCGATGCATGTGCATTCGATCCATGCCACCGTGCTGGCCAGCCTTGCCGACAGTTCCCTGCCGCCGATCGACCAGAACTGCGCCACCTTCTTCAACCGCACCGTTATCGATGACGGGTATGGCGGGCTGGCCTTCGAGGACGAGGGCGAGCGCTGCGCGCGCCTGTTCGACGATCCGGCGCGAAAGGTGATGATCATGGGCAATCACGGGGTGATGGTGATCGGCGACAGCGTGGCCGACACGTTCAACCGGCTCTATTATTTCGAGCGCGCCGCCGAGACCTATATCCGCGCGCTGCAGACCGGGCGCCCGCTGCGCATCCTGCCCGACGAGATCGCCGAAAAAACCGCGCGCGAGATCGAATCCTATCCGGAGCAGGGCGAACGCCATCTTGCCGAACTGCGCGCGATCCTTGACGCCGAAGGGTCGGACTACGCCGCGTAGGTTCAGGCCGGGCGCAGGCCGGTTTCCACCAGAAGGCCCTTGCGCTTGGCCTCGTAATAATAGCCGCGCGCATACCACATGATCGCGGCGTCCGGGTCACCATCGGCCACCATGTAAGCGCCGCGCAGGTATTTGCCCGCATATTTCAGGTTGGTTTCGGCATCCAGCAGGTCATCGGGCTGGCCGCGGAATCCCATCGTGCGCGCGGTCTGGGGCAGAATCTGCAACAGCCCGTAATAGGGGCCGTTGCGCGCCCAGGGGCGATGCGTGCTTTCGCGGATCGCCAGGCGGTGCACCAGCGACCGGGGGATCTCGTAATGATCGGCGTACTGGTTGATCAGGCGGCGCAGTTCCGGGGTCTCGTTGGGGTAGAGCGGCGTTGCCAGCATGTTGCGGGTGGCGGTCGTCGGGGTCTGGCGCGCGCCGCAACCGGCAAGGGCTGTGGCAAGGCCAAGGCCAAGAACGAGGGCGGAACGTCGGCTGTAACGCTGCATGAGGCCTCCGGGCTGTTGCGCGATGCAATCTGCCCGGATCGGCGCGTATGCGCCAGCCTCTTTGCACGCCATCCGCGAAAGATCGCCCATGCGCCCTTGCCTTTGGCGGGATGATGGCCAATTCATCCCCCATGACCAAGACACTTCTTTCCTTTGGCCACGGCTACAGCGCGCGTGCGCTGACACGTCTCCTGCTGGATGCGGGGGGCTGGACGGTGTTTGGCACTACCCGCAGCCCCGACAAGGCCGAGGTCTTGCGGGGCGAGGGCGTCCATCCGATCCTGTGGCCCGATGGCGACATGCGCACGGCGCTTGAAAGCGCGACGCATGTCCTGATCTCCGCCGGACCGGATGCCGATGGCGACCCGGTGCTGAACCACTGCCGCGACGAGATTGCCGCCATTGCACCAGGGCTGGAATGGGCCGGTTACCTTTCGACCACCGGCGTTTATGGCGACCATCAGGGTGACTGGGTCGCCGAGGACACGCCGCTCACGCCCTCGACCCGGCGCGGCCGGATGCGTGTCGCGGCCGAGGCCGCATGGGGCGCGGTGCCCGGATTGCCGCTGCATATCTTCAGGCTGGCGGGAATCTATGGCCCCGGTCGCGGCCCCTTCGAGAAGGTCCGCAAGGGCACCGCGCGCCGGATCGTCAAGCCGGGGCAGGTTTTCAGCCGCATCCATGTAGAGGATATCGCGCAGGTGCTCGCGGCCTCGATCGCGCGCCCCGATCCCGGCGCCGTCTATAATCTCTGCGACGACGACCCGGCGCCGCCGCAGGACGTGATCGCCTATGCCGCCGAGCTGCTGGGCCTGCCGGTGCCGCCCGAAGTGCCCTTCGATCAGGCCGAGATGAGCCCGATGGCGCGCAGCTTCTATGCCGAATCCAAGCGCGTCGACAACAGCCGCATCAAGCAGGATCTGGGCATCCGGCTGATCCATCCCGACTACCGTTCCGGGCTGCGCGCGCTCTTGAAGGACAGCGGCGGCGCATGATGCCATGCGGCAGCGTGGCGCGCCCGGTGAGGTGATTTACCCTATGGCGTCACATCGCGCGACCGCTAAGCTGACCCTTTGAGGTCGCGGGTTTCGGGATGCGTATTCATATTGGTCTTCTTCTGATTTCTTTCATGCTGTTGCCCGATACGGGGCTGGCGCATGCGTCGGAGCAGGGCTTCGTGCTGCTGCTGCCGACCGATATCTATATCGGTGCCGGGGTGGCGGCGGTGGTGCTGACGCTGGTCCTGCTGGCGTTCCTGCCGGGTTGGGTGGCGGCGCGGCTGTTCCGCCCGGTCGGGATTATCCACCGTCCGCGCGGGATCGGGTTGCACCATGTGACAAGCTGCCTGTCGGCGCTGCTTCTCTGGGCGCTGGTCTGGCGCGGTTTCACCGGGGCGCATGACCCGACGGTCAATCCCCTGCCGCTGTTCGTCTGGACCCTGTGGTGGGTGGGCCTTGTGACCTTGCAGGGGCTGCTGGGCGATCACTGGCGCTACACGAACCCATGGACAGGACCGGCGGCGGTGCTGGCGCGGCTGACCGGGTCGCGCGCGCCGCTGCGCTATCCTGCTGCGCTGGGCCACGGGCCGGGAATCGTGATCTTCCTGGGCTTCGCGTCCTTCCTGCTGGCCGATCCGGCCCCGGCCGATCCGCACCGGCTCGCCAGCGTGGTGGGCGGCTACTGGTATCTGACGTTGATGGGGGTCACGCTGTTCGGGCCAAGATGGCTGTTGCGGGCCGAGGCGCTGAGCATCCTCATGCGCTGTTATGGCCGCATGGGCCTGTTCGGGCGCGCGCGCGGGCGGATCAGCGCCGGGCTCTGGGGCTGGCAGCTGTCGTCGCTCGGGCGCGTGCCGCTGGGGCTTGCGCTTTTCATTGTGCTGCTGCTGGGATGTGGCAGTTTCGACGGCGTGAACGAGACCTTCTGGTGGCTCGCCGTCCTCGGGATCAACCCGCTGGAGTTTCCGGGCCGGTCCGCCGTGGTGACGCAGAACCTGATCGGGCTGGCACTGGCCAATGCGGCGCTGATCGCGGTCTTCGCCACCTGCCTCTGGCTGGGCGAGCGGATCGCGGGCACGCGTCGCTCCGCTGGCGATGCGCTGCGCCTTTTCGCGCCTTCGATCCTGCCGATCGCGCTGGGCTATCACCTGGCGCATTACCTGACCAGCTTCCTGGTGGATGGCCAATATGTGCTGGTTGCGCTCAGCGATCCGCTGGGGCGCGGCGATGACCTGTTGAACCTGGGACCGTTCTTCGTGACGACCGGGTTCCTCAACACGCCCGCCACGGTCAAGGCGATCTGGCTGACACAGGCGGGGGCCGTGGTTCTGGGCCATGTGATCGCGATCCTGCTGGCTCATGCGCAAGCGGTGCGCGCCTATGGCAGCAACCGGCGCGCGGTACTGGCGCAGGCGCCGGTGGCCGCCTTCATGATCGCCTACACTTTTTTCGGCCTCTGGCTGCTGGCGTCGCCGCGTGGCATATAGGCCGTCTCAGGGTCTGGACATTCACCGTCCCGCTTCGCAGACTCCGCGCCAACGGGGCCTCGGCGGGTCGGCAGGCCCCAAAACCGGGAGAAACAAAGGCATGACGACCAAGACCACCAAAGGCAGCACGCGCCGCGCCGCGCTCAAGACCCTTGCGGGCGGTGTCGCCGGGGCGGCCAGCCTGCCGCTCTGGGCGCGCTATACCCATGCGCAAAGCAGCGAACCGATCCGTATCGGTTTCCAGGTGCACCGCACCGGCATCGGCGCCGCCTACGGGCGCTGGTATGACCGCACGACCCAGGCGGCCACCCGGCTGATCAACGAGGCCGGCGGCATCAATGGCCGCCCCATCGAGATCATCGCCGAGGATGACGGCACCGATCCCAAGCGCGGCGCCGAAGTGGTCGAGAAATTCGCCAACCAGCATGGATGCGACATCGCCTTCGGGACGCTGTTCAGCCATGTGGTCACGGGCTCCGCGCCGCGCGCGGGGGAACTGAAGCTGCCCTATTTCGTGGTCTCCGAAGGGCATCACGTCGCTTCGGGCAGTCTCAACCGCTACACGCTTCAGCCGGGCATCACCGATGTCAAAAGCCAGGTGTTGTCGATGGCGCCCTTCGTGGCCGAGAACCTTGGCAAGAAGGTCACGATGATCTTCCCCGATTATGCCTTCGGCCACGATCACCGGGATTTCTTTTCGCAGGCAATCGAGGCGCATGGCGGCGAGGTGGTGGCCAAGCTGGCGATACCGCCGACGGAAACGTCCTTTACCCGCTATTTCCCCAAGATCCCGCGCGAGACCGAGGTGATCTATCACGTCATGGTCGGCCCCGGCGTGCTGACCTTCGTCAAGGAAATGGGCGAGTTCTTCGGCCCCTCCGCGCCGCAGCTGTTCGGCTTCATCGACAGTCTCGAGGCGGTCGCCATCGACAGCCCCGGCCTCGAATTCCTGGAAGGCAGCCACTTCTGGGAAGGGATGCCGCGCCACCGCCAGCCCGACCAGACCGAATTCGAGACGTTTTACCGCGAGCAGGTGGGTGTTGATGATCGCGGCGCGTCGGTCAGCGATCCGACGGATGTGTCCACCTATGGCCATATGTTCGGCTGCTGGGAGACGCTTCACGTGGTCAAGGCCGGGATGGAGGCCGCAGGCTATCAGGGGCCGGGCGACCGCCCCGCGCTGATCGAGGCCATCGAGGCGATGACCGATCTGCCCCATTCCAGGGGATACCCGCAAGGTCCCAAGGTATTCAACGGCAAGACCCACCAGGTGTTCGGCCAGCAGCACATCACGCGGCTGGAAAAGGGCAACCTGGTCAAGGTGCATACCACCTCGATCGAGGACACGTTCTATCCCGACGAGGTCGACTACACCACGCAGCCGCTCTGAGCGCGGCCCGCGGGCGCGGTGCGGCATGGTTCGCGCGCGCCCGCTACCGGCTTCAGAACACCACGCCGGGCAGCCACGTCGCCAGCGCGGGCACGGCCCAGATCACGGCGATGGCCACAATCTGCAACAGGATGAACGGCGCGACACCCTGATAGATCTGCCCGGTGGTGATCTCGGGCGGGGCGGCGCCGCGCAGGTAGAACAGCGAGAACCCGAAAGGCGGCGTCAGGAAGCTGGTCTGCAGGTTGATCGCGATCAGGATCGCCAGCCAGACCGGATCATGCCCCATCAGGATCAGCACCGGTGCGATCAGCGGCAGCAGGATCACGGTGATCTCGACGAAATCCAGGAAAAAGCCCAGAACGAAGATCATTGCCATCGCGAAGATCAGCGCCCCGGTCGGCCCGCCGGGCATGGATTCAAGGATATGTTCCACGCGCTCTTCGCCGCCGAGCCCGACGAAAACCAGCGAAAAGACGCTCGCCATCAGGATCGTGGCAAAGATCATCGCGGTCACGGTCATCGTGCTGGTGACCGCCCCGGCCAGAACATCGCGCTGTCCCAGACGGCGCAGTGACGCCAGAATGGCCGCCATGCCGACCAGCGCCAGAACTCCGTAAACGGTGCCCAGCGCCCAGGCTCCCGTGCCCGCGTCGCTGCGTTGCAGGCGCACCGGCGCCAGACCGGCGGCAAAGGCCAGGATCAGCAGCGCCGCGACACCGGCGCCGATCAGGCGCGGGCTCACGCCCTGGCGCGCGC
>Ga0209344_10000477_pt1 | contig 69714 bp, 65 predicted proteins | sample Cruoilmetagenom6_FD_187293 | JGI IMG/M metagenome (GOLD analysis project Ga0209344, IMG submission 187293) | Oil polluted marine microbial communities from Coal Oil Point, Santa Barbara, California, USA - Santa Barbara Oil Seep Sample 6 (SPAdes)... | ecosystem: Environmental > Aquatic > Marine... | reverse complement strand
ACTCAGTTTTAATGTCAACGCTTTTTTGAAACTTTTTAAACTTTCTTTTCAGAAGATTTAAAACCTTTACTTTAAAACGTTAAGTTACCCCATTCAGCCGAAACTGCGCTAGATAACTCATTAAAACACCCTCTTCGACTTGTCCCGAAGAAGTGGAGCGCATTTTAGAGATTTATAGCGCTGCGTCAACCGCTAAATGCAATTTAATTGGTAAAAGGGGTTTGTTTGCTTTTTAATTGAGCAGCGGGCGTTTTTATTGAGCTAAAGGCGTGTAAATAACATCCAGCCTATAAGTTTAATCGAATAAATAGAGGCTATTATTAGACAAATAGGAATCTGAGGATAATATAACGGTCAGCTCGACCTTAGCTATATTACGTAAATAAGATATATAGAAAGTAGTGCTATAACCTCTGTAAGCGATTAAAAGGCTAGTAAACTACATAGAGGGGTACTAGTCTGATTAAATTGAATAAAATTTGCACTTATTGTTGCACATTGCAAAAAGGTGGGTAACATAGAATTGCAATTTAAGTTTTTTATAAAATAATAATTAGGTATCCATTATGAAGTCTCCTCAAGCATTAACGCTAATTGTGGCGTTAATATTTTCTGTTGCTATTTATTTTCTAGCTAGCAGCAGTGTATTCGAACTTACCAGTATAAGCGTTGCTATTGTCGCTTTTGTTTGTGCATTTATCGCGCCCTTAGTTGGAAAAGCCGAAGCGAATGCCCAAGATATAGATGCGAGTGTCACTACGCTCTATGTAGGTAACTTACCCTATAGAGCAAATGAAGCCGCTGTTAGAGAATTATTTTCTGAGTATGGCCAAGTTCAATCAGTAAGATTGATGAAAGATAAGCATACTGGGAAAAGACGCGGATTTGGTTTCGTTGAAATATCTGCAGCAGACGCTGATAAAGCCGTTTCATCATTAAATGATAGTGAATTTCAACAAAGAACATTGAAAGTACGAGAAGCAAAAGAACGACCAGATCAAGCTCCAGAATAAAGTACTGTTTCATTTTATGATTTAAAAGCCCACAAATTAGTGGGTTTTTTAATTTTTGCGCTAAACTGCTCTGCTACATACCTACCATACCTAAAATACCTACAATACCTATTACAGCATCGACACCATAGATAGCAATAGTCGAAAAGCTCACGCATAATACGAAAGACTATGCTTAAATACTGATTTCCTCTAAAATATACGCACTCTTTAGTAGACAAAAACTCGGCAATCGCTAGAATCCCTGCCTCATCATTAGTTAGCGATAACCGCCATCAACAAGGTATTTCAATGTTTAGTCACATTCATCCCGATAATTATCAACAACAGCTGGACGAAAAACAGCAAAGCATTAGCGCAGACTTTGCTCAGTTTGACTTACCAACATTTGAAATATTTACCTCACCAACCTTAAATTATCGCCAACGCGCTGAATTTCGCGTCTGGCATGAAGGTGACGATCTCTATTACATTATGTTTAATAGTGAAAACAAAGAGAAATTCAGAGTTGATGACTTCCCAGTAGCAAGCACCTTGATTAATCAGTTTATGTCAGCGCTATTAGCCGATATAAAAGATAAACCGGTATTACGCCAGCGTTTATTCCAAGTTGACTTCCTCTCTACCCTTAGCGGCGAAGTATTAGTGAGCTTGCTTTACCATAAACAATTAGATGAACAATGGATTGAACAGGCACAGCAATTAAAGGCACGCCTATTAGCACTTGCTCCTGTTGATATTATCGGCCGAGCCCGCAAGCAAAAAGTCGTGTTGGATAAAGATTATGTGATGGAGACATTGACGGTCGCTGGCAAAGAATTTCATTACCAACAAGTGGAAAATAGCTTTACTCAACCGAATGCCAAGGTTAATGAAAAAATGTTACTTTGGGCGCAACAAGCGACTAAAAATACCGGTGGTGATTTAATTGAACTATATTGCGGTAATGGTAACTTTAGTATCGCCTTAGCGGAAAATTTTGATCGGGTATTAGGCACAGAAATATCAAAAACATCAGTTAGATCTGCCCAAATTAATATTGCAGCTAACAAGCTAGAAAACGTTGATATTGTCCGAATGGCCAGTGAAGACTTCAGTCAGGCGATGAATGGCGAACGGGTATTCCGTCGCTTAGAAGGCTTTGATCTGACGAGCTACAATTATCAAACCGTACTGGTCGATCCGCCTCGAGCTGGTTTAGATCCTGACAGTGTTGAATTAGTCAGTCGCTTTGAACGCATCATTTATATTTCATGTAACCCAGCGACACTACGTGATAACTTAACTGAGTTGGTTAAAAGCCACAAAATTGAACATTTTGCCTTGTTTGACCAATTTCCTTATACCCATCACGTTGAAACCGGCGTTATTTTGACTCGCCTTTAGTTTTACGTTGTTCACTGCGGTTGTCATTACGCAAACTAAACTCAAATGCGCCACGAGCAATAAACCTTAATTGCTTAATTGTTCGTATCGCTAATGCTGCTAAATCTTTTTTATCGCAATCTAAGGCATCAGAGCCGGCACTAAAAACAATGGTTACGGCAGCATTGGCTTGCAGATAAGCCACTTCGCCATCAAGTTTATTTGCTTGCTGTAAGTAATCGCACAACTCGAGGGTAAAATAACGAATTTCACGATTTACCGCAGCACGAAATGCCGGTGATGTTCCTGAGCGCTCGCGTAATAGTAAACGGAAAATATTGCCGTTATTCTCGATAAACTCCATAAAGGTATGAACCGAAATCTGAATTACAGAGCCGCCTTTTTCAATACGCTGTCTTGCTTGTCGCATCAGTTGTCGCAACGTTAAGCCAGCTTCATCCACTAAGGTTAAGCCCAGTTCGTCCATATCTGAAAAGTGACGGTAAAAAGAAGTCGGTGCTAATCCTGCCACTTTGGCCACTTCGCGCAGACTTAAACTAGAAAAACTACGCTCACTGCTCAATTGCCCTAACGCAGCATCAATTAATTGTCGACGGGTTTTCTCTTTTTGTAATGCTCGAATACCGCTCATCGTCAATACACCTAATAATTTACTTTCATGCTATAACCAAGTTGATATGATACCCAAAAAAGTTAATATTACTAGCGAATTGAGCTGAACAGGCTGAGTTGTATTTTTGATGGTAAAGAATAAATCAGCATTGAACACTTGACTCAGCATCGAGTAAAGTTAGAATAGCGTACAAGTGTACACTGAAATGTTTTTTTAGTGGCGAGCCCTAGATGGAAGATAAATGAATAAACCACCTATTATTTGGTTAAATGTATTGGTATTTAGCATTACCTTTTTAATTGCTGCAATCGCAGTACCTTACCGCGCATTCACTCATGGTTTTGATGCCACAGAAATCACTGCCGCAATCATTTGCTTTATTTATTGTGGTATGTCGATCACCGCTGGCTATCATCGGCTTTGGTCACATAGAACCTATCAAGCCCATTGGTCGCTAAGAATAATTTACGCCTTAGGCGGCGCATTTGCCCTACAGAATAGTGCTTTGCATTGGTCTTCAGATCACCGCATTCATCACAAACATGTCGATAAAAATCATCTTGATCCGTACTCGGCAAAAATGGGCTTTTGGCATTCTCATATCGGCTGGATGATAAGAGACTTTCAACCAGAGCGTTACAATAATTATGATAACGTTCGTGACTTACAAAAAGACGCCATTGTGGTTTGGCAACATAAACATTATTTACTGCTGACGGTATTAATGAATTTCGGTGTCCCTATCCTCTTTGGCCTGTGGCACGGTGATATAATTAACAGTCTGCTACTACTGGGCTTTTTGCGTTTAGTGCTAAGTCATCACACCACCTTTTTCATCAATTCATTAGCCCATATCTGGGGCAAGCAAACCTACACTGAAAAAAACACTGCCCGTGATAATGGCTTTTTAGCGTTTTTTACCTTTGGTGAAGGCTACCATAACTATCACCATATCTTTGAAAACGACTATCGAAATGGCATTCGTTGGTGGCAGTTTGATCCAACTAAGTGGTTGATCAAAGGCTGTCAGCCCTTAAAACTAACCTCAAAGCTACGTGTGACACCGGAAGATAAAATTGAAAAGGCACGCTTGTCGATGATCTTATTACGCAGCCAGCAAAAAATAGCCGCTCACCCAGATGCAGAGCAACTGCTCAAAAGATTACAGCATGAGTACGATGAACTTATTCATAAAATTAATGAGTTCTATGCACTGCGCAAAGCACTAATTGCCAGTAAACGAGACCAGCTAATCGCTGATGTAGAAAACTCAGACATCATGGTCCAGTACCAAGAGATTAAGCGACGATTAGCTGAACAAAAACGCAGTTGGCAAAATATGCTAGAAAATCTCGCATAAAAACAGTTACCTTAGATTTGATTCCTGCTAAAATTTTTGCCATTGCAGCAGGAATTAAAGGGTTTACCGTTGACAAAACAAGCACAAGCTAAAACCAAGAAAATAAATAGCTCGACTAAAAGCTATGATTTCGACGCGATTATTATTGGCACAGGTCCTGGTGGTGAAGGTGCCGCCATGAACTTAGCTAAGCGCGACAAGCGCGTTGCCATTATTGAGCGTTATCATAATGTCGGCGGCGGCTGTACTCACTGGGGCACAATTCCATCAAAAGCGTTGCGCCAATCGGTTAGTCGACTAATTGAATATAATTCCAACCCACTGTTTAATGCTGGCCAAAACGCCAAGCAGCTTACGTTTCAAGATATATTAAGCCACGCCTCAGCGGTCATTCGTAAACAAGTGCACTTACGCAGCGGTTTCTATAATCGTAATCAAGTAGAGCATTTTTACGGCGAGGCTTCGTTTGTTGATGCAAACACTATCCAAGTATTGCGCACTGATGGTTCAATCGACACCATCACCGCCAAACAAATAATAATCGCCACCGGCTCTCGGCCTTATCATCCCGACAATGTCGACTTCTCCCATCCTAGGATCTATGACTCCGACAGTATTTTATCGCTTGAACATTCGCCCCGTCATATCATTATCTATGGCGCTGGTGTTATTGGTAGCGAATACGCGTCAATATTTCGCGGCTTAGGTGTCAAAGTCGATTTAATTAACACACGAGATCGACTATTGTCGTTTTTAGATGATGAAATGTCTGACTCGTTAAGTTATCACCTATGGAATAACGGTGTCGTGATCCGCCACGGCGAACAATTTGAGCGTGTCGAAACCAGCGATGACGCGGTCATAGTGCACTTAGCGTCGGGTAAAAAAATGCGCGCCGACTGTTTATTATTTGCCAATGGCCGCACCGGTAATACCGCTGATTTGAAACTAGAAAACGCTGGATTAACCGCCGATGGCCGTGGCCAATTAAAAGTCAATGACTCTTACCAAACGGAGGTCGAAGGTATTTTTGCCGTTGGTGATGTCATCGGCTACCCAAGTTTAGCCAGTGCTGCATTTGATCAAGGCAGAATTTGCGCCAGCGCCATGCTTGACGGTAATGGCAAAGCAAAACTTACCGTTGATATTCCGACTGGCATTTATACCATTCCTGAGATCAGCTCGGTAGGTAAAACAGAACAAGAACTCACCGAAGCTAAAGTCCCATATGAAGTCGGTCGTGCACAATTTAAACATTTAGCCAGAGCACAAATCTCCAACAACTTAGTCGGCTCATTAAAAATTCTTTTCCACCGTGACAGCAAAGAAATTTTGGGGATACATTGTTTTGGTGAAAATGCCGCAGAAATCATTCATATCGGACAAGCCATCATGCAACAAACTAACGGCGGCAATACCATTGAATACTTTGTTGAAACAACCTTTAACTACCCAACCATGGCTGAAGCCTTCAGGGTTGCGGCATTAAACGGTTTAAATCGGCTTTTCTAAGTGTAAAAAAGGGTAAGGTATTGCTCGCTTTGCCCTCATCAAGCTGTTTTATTTCAAGCAAAGCGGAACAATTATGCGATATCTTTCACTACTTGCACTAGCCCTTTTGATATTACCAACACAAGCTCAAGATAGCTTTAGTATTTACTTAGTGCGGCACGCAGAAAAACAAGCGGTCAAAGAAGATCCAAAACTGACCGAATGTGGCCGGTTACGTGCAGAGCAAATAGCCAGTATGCTTGCGCAAACAAATATTAAACATGTTTATAGCACGCCCTATCAACGCACTATGGCAACCGCAGCGCCATTTGCTGATCAGCAACAACTGACAATAAAACAATATTCGCCGGCAAAACTTTCCGCGTTTTCACAACAATTACTCGAGCAAAAAGAAAATGCCTTAGTGGTAGGCCATAGCAACACTACGCCACAATTAGCAGCATTACTCAGTGAGGTAGATGTAGCAGAAATAACGGAAAAACAGTATCGTAATCTCTATCAAATTCAAGTGAGTAGCAGCAAAACCTTAACCTTATTGACCCAACCACTAACCTGTCATTAAAGTATTTATTGCTTACATTTCACCTTCATTGGTTTGATTACCTGGAGTAATAAGCTCAATTTCAGTTATGGTGAAAGGTGTGCCCCATTGTTGTATGGTCATAACATCTTTGACTTTGCCTTTAATGCGCACAATGGCACCATTTTGCGCAAACTCTTTTGCCATATTCATTGGTAATATCTTTTGGCCTGAATCTGTAATAATGCCGTAAAAGCCACCTTCTAGATTTAGAAACTGTACACGACCACGTTGCCAATCGGTAAAGCCATCTTTTAAGCTTGCCATTTTCTGCCCTTTTAATTCTTCAATAGCCTGCACAGGCGTAGCGACAAGCTTAGTTGGAGCTGGCTTAACCTCTGCAGCTTTAACATCTTGTGCTATCGCTTCATCAGCTTTTGCGGGGTTATTTTTCTCGTTACTCTGTGAGCCACTGCCACAAGCACTAACAAGTAAGGTCATCGCTAGCGCAGATAAAAATTTATTATTTGTCATCATGATCATATCCGTAAAATCAAATTCTGCCTAAAGCATACCTTATAGCAAACGGATAGAATAGGGCCTTACTCAGCACTTATTTATTCCTTTAGCTTTTGACATAAAAGTAATCATTATCATTAAAGCGCTCAAGCTAGCGCAAAACAGCGTCGATTACTCCAGGGCTTCTTCGCTAAAGAAAATTATCTGATAATTTCAGTTAATAAAAAAGGAGCCTTAGGCTCCTTTAATGCAATATACTCAGTTCAGTTACGCTAACGAGTGATACTAGTAGGCTCTCGCTTACTGATGAAAAGGCTTACTCAAACGGTGAACAGACTCAATAAAATGGCCCGCATGGTCAGGGTTAACATCCGGATGTATACCGTGACCTAAGTTAAAGACATGACCAGTACCACCTTCACCAAAACCGGTTAAAATTTTCGACACTTCCTGCTCAATACGCGGTAATGGTGCATATAGCATTGATGGGTCCATGTTACCTTGCAGCGCAACTTTATCACCAACACGCGCTTTGGCATTTTCAATATCAATGGTCCAATCAAGACCTACCGCATCACAACCTGTTGCCGCGATATCTTCTAACCACATACCACCATTTTTAGTGAATAAGGTTACCGGAACTTGGCGGCCGGCATTATGACGGGTTAAACCATCAACTATTTTCGCCATATACTGTAATGAAAACTCTTTATAGTCCCGAGGTGACAAGACACCGCCCCAAGTATCAAATACCATCACAGATTGCGCACCGGCTGCTATTTGAGCATTTAAATATAAAATCACTGAATCGGCTAATTTATCTAACAATAAATGTAGAGTCTGTGGCTCAGAGAACATCATTTTTTTGATCTTAGTGAAAGCTTTTGAGCTACCACCTTCAATCATGTATGTGGCTAACGTCCATGGGCTACCAGAAAAACCAATCAATGGCACATCACCGTTCAGTGTTTTCTTGATGGTCCGCACGGCATTCATTACATATTGTAATTCACCTTCAGGGTCTGGAATGCCAATCTTATCAACATCGGCTTTACAAGTGATTGGGCGTTCAAACTTAGGGCCTTCTCCAGTTTCGAAATACAAGCCAAGCCCCATCGCATCGGGAATAGTTAAAATATCACTAAATAAAATTGCCGCATCCAGTGGAAATCGGCGTAATGGCTGAATAGTCACTTCACAAGCTAAATCGGCATCACGGCAAACCGACATGAAGTCGCCGGCACCTTTGCGCACTTCACGATACTCAGGTAAATAACGTCCGGCTTGGCGCATCATCCAAACAGGTGTGTAATCAACAGGTTGGCGCAATAGCGCACGCAAATACGTATCGTTCTTTAATTCAGTCATGAAAATTCTTCTCCGCTATAATGTGCGCGCATTCTAGCACTTCAAATTTTATTGATCTATGTCCCAAATCAAATCTAGCGATGCTGATGTCATTCATTACAACGTTTTTAGCAAAAAACTATAATTAAATGGCTTAAGGCCGAGTGAAAAAGGAAATTTCAATTAATTCACATGTACTGCTGTCACATTAAAATAAGCAACAATAGTTCAATAAGACAGCAAACTGATTGTTCATTTCATTTTTAGAGAAATTAATTTATTTTTTTATCATTTATATTTTCTGCTGTAGATCTTATCAACGCGACCACTTATGATAAAAACACTCAAGTGGTCCACCAGGCTAGGGTTTTTAATCGCAATTAAAAACATTTAGCGGTTACCACTTACAGATTGATTGTTAACACTTTTTTACATTTGTTAAGGAAAATATTTTCTCGAAACCTAAAGTATTAAACTTATTTAGGTTTCAATCTTGAAAACACTTCCCGTAAATCATCGTTATTTTACTATTTATACGAAAATATTCGTGGAATATATACTCTATTAAAGTTGTTGCACAGAGAAAAAGCCTTTGCTATAAATTGTCCCGCACTAGAGAAAAACAATAATAAAAATACAGAAATAAATAAAAAGAAGCTAGTTTAACTAGACCACACAGCGAGCATTTCAAGCCTTACTTCGGTAAGGCTTTTTTATTGCCCAAAGCAAAATAATTAATCAACTTGGTATTATTTAGTTATCCTTTACAGCCTGCTAAGCGTTAAGCTAAATTTCACATTGCCTACTGCAGCCAAATAACAATTTAAACAACATGCCATGGTGGTCAACTTGATGCTTAGTGGCTTTATTGTGTCGCACTTACTAGTTTTAATCCGCTACCGCTAATAACTTCTAATTTACCATTATCTATGCCTAAGTCTTTTACTAAAACTTACTGTTTTTAATGATAATTATTCTTAGTAATACTTGCTGAAACATCACTAAACAGCCACAATTTAAGCAACCACTTTTAATAGCATGGGTAGCTTATATGGAAAGCGTTGACGTTATTGTCGTAGGTGCAGGGGTTATTGGCTTAGCGATTGCAGCCAAGCTCAGTAAAAAATATCCACAAGTGTTGCTGGTCGACAAAAATGCCAGTTTTGGTGAAGAAACCAGTAGTCGTAATAGTGAGGTGATCCACGCCGGACTTTATTACCCTGAAAATAGCTTAAAAGCCCAACTGTGCGTCCAAGGCAAGCAGCAACTTTATCGCTATTGTCAGCAACGCCATATACCTCATAAAAAAGTCGGCAAGTTACTGGTGGCTAATGGCGCGGCAGAAGAAGCCGCTTTAGCAAACATTCTCACCCAAGCACAGCGCAATGGCGTTAATGACTTAACTTGGCAAAGTAAAGCCCAACTCAAACGCTCTACCCCTGCTTTAGCGGCATCGACTGCCTTACTCTCCCCTTCTACTGGCATTATCGACGTACACAGTTATATGCAAAGTTTATTGGCAGACGCGGAAAATAATGGCGCTACATTTGTTGGCCAAACAAGCTTTGTTTCAGCAGCAGCCAGTTCAAAGGGCTTTACCGTACAGCTTAACAGCCAAGGAGAAGTGATTGCGCTGCAGTGTGCGTTATTAATCAACTGTGCGGGTTTACACGCAGCTGCGCTTGCACAAGCAATTGAGGCCATGCCAAAACAGCATATTCCAACGATACATTATTGCCGTGGACATTATTTTAGTTATCAGGGAAAAAGCCCATTTCAGCAGCTCATTTACCCTATTCCTTCAGCGCATGGGTTAGGTATTCATGCTTCGTTAAATACTGCCGGACAGCTAAAATTTGGCCCTGATACTCAGTATATCGATAAACTTGATTACCGCGTTGACCCCGAACTTAAAACTAAGTTTGTTCAAGCCATAACAAAGTATTTTCCGAGTATTGATGTGAATAAGCTACAGCCAGATTACGCGGGCATTCGGCCAAAACTACAAGCGGCCAACGAAAGCTTTAAAGACTTTATGATTCAAGATAAAAAAATTCATGGCTTAGCTGGGCTAATTAATTTATTTGGTATCGACTCACCTGGGCTAACTTCAAGTTTAGCGATTGCCGAATACGTTGAGCACTTAACTTAACCAGCTATAAGCCAATAAAAGTAACCCCTTAGAAACAAAAAAACCAACCGAGATGGTTGGTTTTTTATATCAACAATCCGTTAGCGGTTACTGATCGCCAACTTGTGCCGCAGCTTCTGGTTTTTGAATGTCTAATAATTCAATTTCAAATTCAAGTACCGAGTTACCCGGAATGCGTGGCGGGTTACCATTTGGACCGTAAGCTAGGTCTGCAGGAATAGTAAACTTAAATTTAGAGCCGACTGACATTAACTGTACACCTTCAGTCCAACCTGAAATAACACGGTTCAGCGGGAATACAGCTGGCTGACCGCGATCATATGAACTATCAAAAGTTTCGCCATTTAAGAAGGTCCCTTTGTAGTGCACGGTTACTGTGTCGGTCGCAGCAGGCTTGTCGCCGTCAGCTGGCGTTAATACTTGGTATTGAATACCTGATTCTGTAACTTGTACGCCTTCTTTCTGAGCATTTTCTTCTAAATATTTCTGACCTTCAACTAAGCTTGCTTCTGCACTCGCCGTTGCTTGCTCTGCTTGTTTGGCTTTCATCGCTTGATCTAAGTTCATCAACAAGGCTTGAATATCTTCTTGTTCTATTTGTGATTTGCCGTCCATGCTGTCGGTAAAACCACGAATAATAAGTGTCTTATCTAACGTTAAGCCCATTTTATCGTGTTCTTCAAGGTTGCGCTCCATGTACATACCAATTGAAGCACCTAAACCGTAGGCTTGCTTTTGTATTTCTGTATCAAGCGCAAGCGCTTTTTCTTCCTGTTTAGCAGGCTCTTGACAACCCATTACTGATAATAAAGCGATAGCGACTATCGTCGGTTTAAAAAATTTCATTTATATCTCCGTTTTACTACTCAGCCAGAAATTCCCGCTAAGTCATTTAAATATGTGTGAATTGTGAAACAATGCGGCTTATACTAACGATAAATGCCTTAAGAAAAAAGTATTAATATTTTGCCTAACTGTAACTTAATTATGATTAAAGCCAAGCTTTTGTTTTTATTGATATTGCTAAGTGCGTGTCAGCCAATAGGCCAAGTGCCAGAACAAAGGTGGCAACATGCAGTAGAAGGAGCATACGCGGCGAATATTTCTAATGACGGTAAATATAGTGTCGTTTCATCCATTCATCATGGTATCAGTTTGTGGGATTTAGAAAAAAACGCGCTAAAATATCATTGGTCACAACAGCAAAACAGCGCCGACAACTTAGTCTTGGTGGCAGATATTGCCGACAATAATAGCCACGCCTTAACCGCCAACCGTAATGACTTTTCCTTGTGGAATATCAATAATGGTCAGTCTGAAGGTTTTTGGTCAATTTCTGAGTCAACCATTCGAGATGTCGCCGTGGCAAACAATGGTGACTACCTGCTTATTGGCCAAAGTAACGGTAAAGTGGTGCATATTACTCCTGCTACCGGTCGACGTTTAGAGTTTTTAGGCCATCAAGAAAAAATTAATGCCGTAGATATGTTACCCAATGGCCGCGTTGCCATTTCTGGTGCTAATGATTTTGTGGCCTATGTTTGGGATACAGTGTCGGGACAAGTTATTTATCGCTTTAATCATCCGAGCCGCGTCACTATGGTGGCACTTGACGCCAAAGGCCGATATGCCTTTACCGCTGATAGCAAAAAAGCCGCCAATATATGGGATCTCAAAACGGGTAAATTGATCAGCTCGCTAAAATATAGTAACCGCCAAGAGGTTTTTAGCGCGGTGCAGTTTTCACCAGACGGTAGCAAGTTACTGACCGGCGCGCCTTCTCGTAAAGTCAGCGTTTGGGCAATTGCCAGTGGTGAACGTCTAACAAGTTGGCGGGTGTTACCTCGTCAAGATATTAGACCCGCCGGGGCTGTTGTTTATAGCGTGGCTTTTAGGGATAATAACCAAGTAATCACCGAAAGCTCTTCAGGGTACGCAGAATTATGGCAGGTAAATAACTAGTGCAATCAATCAATGAATTATCTCAAGCTATTGAAACGCTTGAAACTCGTAATGCTTTTCAAGATGATATTATCGAGCAACTCAACCATGAGCTATCGATACATCAAGGCCAAATCGCCGAGCTAAAACAACAAATTGCTTTACTCGCCAACAGAATTAAAGACAACTCCCCCGGTCAACAAGGCAAAGACGAAGTAGAACCGCCACCACCACATTATTAAGCATCCCTCACTGTGCTATTACGTAAGTGCAGTGTATTAACGAAAACACCTCGCGCCAGATGGTCAGCAAGGTAAAGATGAAATAAAACCGCCACCACCACATTATTAAGCATAGTCTGCTAAGTGACACACTGTGCGATACCCTAAGTACTGTGTGTTAACTAAGCCTCCCCTCATTAACTTCGCCATACTCTAATTCAGTCATACGACCAATCATTCATCATGTCACTGTGCTAAATTACCTCACTTTTTAAGCGAAAAATCAGCTATTCTTAAGTTTAGTTTGTTATCTTTATGATATTACGCTGAAAATACCTTTGGATTCACTTTGAAAATATTGATCATTGAAGACTCTACTTCACTAAGAAGAAGCCTGAAAATAGGCTTGTCTAACCTTGGTTTTACCGTCGACGACACTGGTGATGGCTCTGAAGGCTTAAGCATGGCGCTTGCCGGTGATTATTCTCTGCTTATTTTAGACCTGATGTTGCCCTCAGTGGATGGCACCGCCATTTTAAAAGCTATTAGAAAAGCCAATAAAGATATTCGCGTACTAATTTTATCTGCTAGGGATTTAACCGAAGATAAAATTGCCGGCTTGCTCAATGGTGCTGACGACTATTTAACTAAGCCATTCTCTTTTGATGAATTGCATGTCCGCTTGCTGTGTTTGATGAGGCGAGGAAGCCTAAACGTAGATAGTACCACCATAACTATTGGGCCATTTTGCTTAGATCTGCATTTAAAACAATTACATTGTAACGGTAAAGATGCCAACTTAACGCCAAACGAGTACAAGTTGGTTGAGTGTTTATTTTCTAATCAGGGTAAAGTCATTGGTCCGGAAAAACTAAGTGAATATTTAGCCGGACAATATGATGCTGTCGCTAAAAACTCTATCGAGGCGCACCTATCGACAACGCGAAAAAAGACCCGTTCATTGGGTTACGATTTACCGATTAAAACCAAACGCGGTTTTGGCTATTTCGTGGAAAATAGCTAATGTATTCTATCAAGAAAAAACTCAGTCGATATCTCTCCATTGCAGTTTCAATATTATTAGTCTTGATATTATTGGCCACCGATATGAGTGTTGATACTTGGATCAGCAAAGAATTTGATCGCGCCATGAGCAATAAAATACATCTGCTATCAACCTTAGTCAGTGAAGATGTAAAAGGCATAGAGTTTGCGTTTGCTGATGAATTTATGCCGGAATTTTCAGGCAAAAGCGATCCGGAATATTTCCAGCTATGGTATGACAATCAGGTCTTTGAACGCTCGAAAACCTTAGCCTTTTTTGACCTAAATGACCTGCCGAAACTTGATATTGAATTACATCAAGCCAAGATAATTAACATCACTTTACCCGATGGCCGCTCTGGGAGAATGATTACCACACGTTTTGTACCGCAAGTGGATAGTGATATTAGGGCAAGATTTGGCGCGGCAGTGACTGACTTTGTCCAACAGCAAAAGTCCATGACCCTAGCCTATGCGGTCAGTAATGAAGGGCTAAATCAAACGCTTTGGTTTGTTGATATTATCTTTATTTTATCGTCACTTTCAACGGTATTTGCCGTAAAATTTATTGTTTATAAAGTGGTAGAACGAGGGTTAATCCCGCTTGATAGGCTGAACAATGACATTAAATCGATTAATTTAAATTCTGATATTGATGCCATATCAACAGCGCACCTTCCGGAGGAATTATTGCCCATTGCGGGTGGCATTAACCATTTCCTGAGTGAGAATAAAAACTTATATGCTCGAGAAAAAAGAATGACGTCTGATATTGCTCATGAATTAAAAACTCCGATCACTGAGCTGCTCAACTTAACTGAAGTCGCGATAAAATTTCCTGATGATAAACAAATCTCAGCCACTTTCAAGACCGATGTACTGAACATTTCTGAGCGGCTAAAAAGCATCGTCAGTAGTATTTTATTACTACAAAAAAGCACCCATCATGTTGAGCTAACTAAAAACCAGATCAATATTGCAACCTTCATTAGTTCGATATTAAGCAGAGAAAACAAATCCGAACGTGATATTACTGTGATGATTAGCCCTGATGTCGAGACAGTTTTCAGCAATGAATTTGCATTTGATACCATATTAAGTAACTTACTCAACAATGCTTTACATTATAGCCCGCCCGAAAGCCAAGTAACCCTGACCGTGACCCTTGATGATGATATAACACGGGTGAAATTTTGCATTGCAAATACTAGTGTCTATCAATATTCTGCGCAAGATCTTGCACAATTTTTCGACCCGCTTTGGCAAAAAGATCCGTCCAGAACCTCTTCACAACGCTATGGTTTAGGTTTAGCTATAGTGAAATCCTATGGTGATAATATCAATGCTAAAATAAGCGTTGCTTTAGCGCCAAAAAATCAAATAGTTTTTACCGTTATTGTCTAATTCTCATCAAGTCGTCTAATTCTCCGCTAATTATTGTCGCTGTTGTGCGCAAACAAATAATTTGGCAAAACAAGGCAAGCTCTGAGTACTTAATTTAGTAAGTACTTAAACTGTAGCTTGTACTTAATGTCGGCTAATTAATCTCCCCCTCACGACTAACTAAGTTAATCCTCAAGTTAACTTAGGCAAGCAATCAGTTTATGCTCAGTTAATCTTAAGCTGGGCTGAATAACATATAAACACTGACCTTGAGGTGTTTCTATGACCATAAAACGACAATATATTTCTGCCAATATGCTAATGGCACTTTTACCTTTACCCCATACTGCTAAACATTTACCGCGGCCTAGATACCAGATACCGAAATCACTGCCAGCAACATCGCAAGCATCACCGCAAGCATCACCAAAAATAATAGCCGCTATAGCTGATGTTGCCTTTATCGCAATGGCCAGCTGTGCAGTTTCAGGTGCTAGAGCATGAATCAGGTTAGTCACTTTTTTCACCAGCTAAAATTAACCACCAATCAGTTATTGCTGATCACGTGTGGCTATTTAGCCTTGATATTAAATTTACCGTTTTTAATTCGAACAGCTGCGGCAATAACAGCTCTAGAGCACTACAACCTATGGTTTTTAATTTCCTTGCCGTTTTTCTTATGGAGTTTTATCTTATTACTGCAGGGCTTTCTGGCTTTTAGATGGATAACTAAGCCAATCCTGATCTTAACGGTAATTATCTCGGCATTAATATTTTACGCCAGCCTTAGCTACGGCATTGTCTTTGATTATGGCATGGTACAAAACAGCCTAGAAACCGATACCGCGGAAGCCTTGTCCTACCTAAATGTTTACGCACTGGGCTTTTTTATTATTTTTGCGGTTCTGCCCTGCTGGATGATTTACGCAGTAAAATTAAGCTATCAACCTTTTTTTAAAGAGCTGCTGAGCCGATTAAAACTGATCAGTTTCAGTCTGTTAACTATTATCATGATTGCCGCTTTGTTTTATTCAAACTATGCCTCTGTCGGGCGAAATAACAAAGCGCTCAGTAAATATATAGTGCCTTATGCCATGCTGGACGCCAGTTATAAATTTATTCGCAACCAGTATTTTTATCCACCACTGAAATTTAAGCTCTTAGATACCAGCCCTAGTATTGTCCGTGACGCTAATAAAAAGCATGTCACGGTTATGGTGTTAGGGGAAACGGCGCGCGCCATGAGTTTTTCACTTAATGGCTACCCCAAACCAACCAATCAATATACACAAACGCAAGGTGTGGTTTCTTTTTCTCATATGATTTCTTGCGGCACGGCAACCGCTGTTTCAGTGCCTTGTATGTTTTCTCGGTTAAACAAAGATAATTACAATAAGCGTAGCGCAACCGCACAACAAAATGTGCTAGATATTATTCGTTTAGCCGGTGCCGATGTGTTGTGGATCAGCAATAATAACGGCAGTTGCAAAGGCGTTTGTACTCGCGTTAAAAGCGAACAAATCACCACTGATTCAGTTAAGCCATTATGTGACGGGGAATATTGTTATGATGAAGCCCTACTTGCGCCCCTGCGCACGAAACTTAACAACCTCAGCCATGACAACACTTTAATCGTATTACATATGATTGGCTCACATGGCCCAACCTACTTTAAACGTTATCCGAAAGAACAGCGGGTATTTATGCCCGACTGTCAACGCAGTGATATGCAAAATTGCAGCCCCGAAGAGCTGCTTAACAGCTATGATAATACCATTGCTTATACCGACTTGGTGCTATCAAAAATCATTACCGAAATGTCAGCATTAGCCGCAGATGGCTCGGTAGCAGCATCAATGTTATATATTTCAGATCACGGCGAGTCGTTAGGCGAAAAAGGCGTTTATTTGCATGGTTTACCCTACGCCTTCGCACCAGAGGAACAAACGCATATTCCTATGATATATTGGCATGATAGCCAACAAAATGATTTCGACTTAACTTGTCTTGGGCAAATATCAGACGCGCCATTAAGCCATGACAATATTTTTGATACTTTACTTAGTATCATGTCGATACGCTCGACAGCATACCATCATGATCAGGATTCATTTATCCATTGTAAGTCACCCGCGGCTATCGCACGAAGCCGCACCATGAACCATGAGAATTTGGAGATGATAAACTAGTGTTTAACAATATAGACAAGCCCCAAGGTATCAAACGCATCTACCTTGCGTCATTAAATTCATTTCGGGCCTTTAAGTGGTTATATCAAAATGAATCGGCATTTAAGCAAGAGTTACTACTGTTATTTTTGGCAATACCACTGAGCTTTTTATTTGATATTAGTGCTGTCGAGCAACTGATGCTAATTTTAGCGATTGTTTTTATCATTTTTACCGAAGTACTCAATACCGCGATTGAAGCTGTGGTTGACCGAGTGGGCTTAGAAATTCATCCGTTATCTGGGCTAGCTAAAGATTTAGGCTCTGCTGCGGTACTCATTAGCATGGTTATCGCCGCTATCATCTGGTTAATTGTCTTGCTTTAAATAGCCTTAGCTTTACTTAATTTCAGTTTAATTTCAGTAAATCTTAAGCTTGATAAAATAAGCTCAATATTGTGTTTTAATAACAATATTGAGCAATAATGCTGACTTCGACAATTTATCTGCTACGACCCTTTTTGCTGTTTGCTTTGGTCTTAGCAACAACCTTATTACTCTCAAGGCTAGGCCTAAGTCTTTGGCAATTCGAGCGCATTGCCAACCTCGATAGCGTAGGGACATTATTGTTTAATGGCAGCAGAATTGACTTCAGCGCCATCGGCTATTTATTACTGCTCCCTGCACTCGTGCATCCTTGGGCGATGTTATCGAGCAGGTTCTCTCAGCGGTGGTTAAAAGTACTTAAGCTCTGTTTTATGGCCATTTTTATCAGTGTTTTATTCTTTGAGTTAGCCACGCCGGCGTTTATTAATGAATATGGTTTTCGTCCTAATCGCTTATTTATCGAGTACTTAGCGTATCCAAGTGAAGTGATGAAAATGCTTTTTAATGGCCATTTACTGACCCTAGTCGTGGTTATTTCATTACTCATTATTGCCGGAATATTGAGTTGGCACGTAATAATAGCTAAGCTGTTTAGCCATAAGCAGCGGCCGGCACAAGGCACTACTGCGTCTTCTGCTATCTCGTTTGTATTACTCGTTGTCGTGCTGTTTGCCTTTGCTCGCGGCACGGTCGGTCACCGCCCCATTAACCCCTCGTTAGTGTACTTTTCCACTGATCCGCTGATTAATTCATTAACACTCAATTCAATTTATAGCGTTGCGCATGCTTATAAACAATTTGGCGATGAAGAAAATGCCGCCAAGTTGTACGGCACAATGCATGAAAAAGCAGTGATTGATATTATTCAACAAGCAAGTCAACACGAGCCGCCATCCTTTCTCCTTGCCGATTTACCCTCATTAAATAAACGTTTACCTGTTTATCAGGGCAAAGCAAAAAATCTGGTGATTATTTTAGAAGAAAGCTTAGGCGCACAGTTTGTCGCGTCGCTAGGCGGGTTGCCGTTAACACCTGAAATCGATAAGTTAAGCAATGAAGCTTGGGCTTTCCAGCATTTATATGCCACAGGTACTCGCTCGGTAAGAGGTATTGAGGCGGTCATCACAGGTTTTACCCCGACACCTGCTAGAGCTGTGGTTAAGCTAGGTAAATCGCAGCATAATTTTTTTACCATCGCCAGTTTATTAGCCGCGAATAATTATAACACGCAGTTTATTTATGGCGGTGAAAGCCATTTTGACAACATGAAAAGCTTCTTTTTAGGTAACGGTTTTACTGACATAATCGATTTTAATGACATCGACAATCCGAAGTTTGTTGCCTCATGGGGCGCTAGCGATGAAGACTTATTTAATCAAGCCGACCAAGAACTCACTAAACTACATAACGCAGATAAACCTTTTTTTAGCTTTATTTTTTCTTCTAGTAATCACGACCCTTTTGAAATACCAGAAGGTGTTGTTACTCCTATTGATTATACTCCTGAGCAGTTAAACAAATACGACTCAAAAGAATTAGCGCGCCATCAAGCAATTCAATATGCCGATCACGCTTTAGGTCAATTTATTGCGAAAGCGAAAACTCAAGCTTATTGGCAAGACACGGTATTTTTAATTGTTGCCGATCATGACGCTAGAGCTTCTGGTCGTGACTTAGTACCGATTAATAACTTCCATATTCCCGGAATTATCCTTAATTCTGGCCAAGCGCATAAGATGGATGAAAGAGTAGTCAGTCAGATAGATTTAGCACCGACGCTGTTATCATTAATCGGTATTGACAATGTCTCGCCCATGTTAGGCCATGATCTTAATGAGCCAAAAGCAGCGGGACGCGCCATGATGCAATATGCCGATAACTTTGCTTATATGAAAGGTAATAATGTCACCATATTACGGCCTGAAAAACCGGCTTTAGCGTTTCATTACACCGCGACGAAACAGCAGCTGACGCCAATGCCATTAGACCCTGAGCAGGAAAAAATCGCTTTAGCTCACGTATTGTGGGGCAGTTTGGCTTATCAGCATCAGTGGTATCAAGCTGGCCAAAGCGAGCGTTTTGAGCTAGCAGCTCAACATCAAACCCATCTAACAAAAACCGCACTCGAAATGGATTAATCAAGCGCACAATTTAAGCTACGGCTATTTATTAAACGCTATCAAGCGCGTACTATTACTATCATAAATTAAAAGTTATTAAAATACCGTATGATAGTAATAGCGATTAAAATAACACAGTTACACATAAAAATTGCTCACTTTGACCACTTCTTTATACGGATTAGTATAAGTTCTTCCCGCCTAATTTGGCACTTAATATACTTACGACCAATGCCATTGCTAAATTTAGCTTGAATATGCCCTAATTTCAATTAGCTATAAAGAGGCGAAACGAATACTTTATAGCTATCATAAAGCTAAAGTCGTGTAATTATTGAGGCAGGTTTCATGAAATCAAGCAAAGTAGACAGTATGCTAACTCATCAATACGTTACCAACGATCCGCTGCACCAATTGTTTGATAGCGTTAATGCTATTTCTGTGCAGGGCTATGATGAAGAACGTCGTGTAATATATTGGAATGAAGGTAGCACAATACTTTATGGCTATAGCAAAGCAGAGGCTGCTGGGCAAAAACTCGAAGATTTAATTATCCCTGAGCCGATGCGTGATATCGTCATTGCCGCCCATAGTAATTGGATAACAAAAGATATCGCCATTCCGGCGGCAGAACTCACGTTATGCCATAAGAATGGTCATGATGTCTCAGTTTTTTCAAGCCATGTGATGTTTACCAATCAATATAATGTCAAACAAATGTACTGTATAGATGTTGACTTAACTGATGTTAGGCAAGCACAAGCGCAGGCACTTTTTAAAGAGCATATGCTCAAAACTATATTTGAAGCCATACCTGATTTATTTTTCTTAATGAAAGCTGATGGCACTATCCTTGATTATCACGCCAGTAATAAAAACAACCTTTACCTTTCAGCTAAAAAATTTATTGGCAAAAATATGGTCGAGATATTACCTACAGAGGTAGCTGACAAGTTCCAGAGTTATATTGCCAAATCTTTACAGCAAAATGAGATGACAAGTTTTGAATATGAACTCGCTCTGCCCCATGGTTTAATATATTTTGAGGCAAGAATTAGCCACATTGCAAAGTATCAACAAATCATGGTGATTGTTCGCGACATCACCGAGCAACATAAATCAGCTGAGCTGATACGCCATCAAGCTTATTTTGATAGCTTAACGGCTTTACCCAATCGTTTTCTCGCCTTAGATCGTTTATCACAAATATTGATTGAGGCAGAGCGAAATAATGACAAAGCCGCGGTGCTTTTTCTCGATTTAGATGATTTTAAAAAAATAAACGACTCATTAGGTCATGAAGTTGGCGATAAGCTACTGATAGAATCTGCGCATAGATTACAGCAAGTGCTACGAAAAGAAGATACCGTTGGTCGCTTAGGAGGTGATGAGTTCATTGTCGTATTAAGAGGCTTAAGCGACGAGCATCATGCTTTAGCCATAGCGGAAAATTTACTTACCGCTTTTAGAGAAGCCTTCAAAATTGGCGGTAGAGAATTAATACTCACCATGAGTATCGGTGTTGCTATTTACCCTAGCAATGGCAAATGTGCCTCTGATTTATTACGCAATGCTGATACCGCAATGTATCAAGCAAAAACGCTAGGCCGCAATACCTATTCATTTTTTACCAAAGAAATGAATACCCTTATGCTGCGCCGCTTCAAAATTGAAGAGCAAATGCATGGCGCGCTAGAGCGAGATGAATTTGTATTGCACTACCAACCGCAACTTGATGTTAAGAACGAAAGTATTATTGGCGCAGAGGCTTTGTTGCGTTGGCATAACCCAGTCTTAGGGCAAGTATCACCAGATGAGTTCATACCTATTGCTGAACACACAGGCCTGATTGTTGCTATTGGCCAATTTGTATTTAAACAAGCATTAGCTTTTTTACAGCAATGGCAAAACATTGAACAGCAGAAATATACCATGGCGGTTAATTTATCGCCTCGTCAATTCCGCGATACAGAGCTACTCAGCTTTATCAAAAATACCCTGAGTAATACCCATGTAGACACAAAATGTTTAGAGCTTGAAATTACTGAAGGGGTATTAATGGCCGGTCAATCTTATATTCATCAAGCCTTATCTGACATAAATGAACTTGGCATAAAGTTAGCTTTGGATGACTTTGGCACCGGTTACTCATCGTTAAGTTATCTCAGGAAATACCCTTTTAATGTCCTGAAAATAGATCGCAGCTTTATTCATGGCATCACCTTAAACTCCGCAGATTGTAATTTAGTCAAAGCAACCATAGCCATGTCACATAGTTTAGGACTAACCGTTATTGCTGAGGGCGTTGAAACAAAGGCTCAATTGGCCTTATTAGCTGAATTAGGTTGTGACTTAGTACAAGGTTACTATTTTAGCAAAGCTATCCCAGCACAGCAGTTACTTGACTTTTCCGCTCGCCATAATCAATAGTCACAGATTAAACGGTTAGCGCAAGTAACATGCAACAGACGCGTCTAATCAATATCAATGCACGGTTAAACTCGCCAAATCAAAAGTCATTTTTCGTTGTCGGACATCAACGTTTTTTAAGCTAACATTGACTCGGTCACCGAGTGAAAATTGCTGCCGCTCACTCTGCCATTTTTGTTTTGCTGCTTCAAAGATAAACTCACCTTGGCTAAAGCTAGCTACTGGCACTAAACCTTCAACACCTGTGTTGTCGAGTTCAACAAAAAAGCCAATACTCGATACACCAGAAATAGTAGCAACAAAGGCATCACCAAGATATTTTTCCATGTAAGCACATTTCAAGGCGCTTTCTACCTCTCGGCTGATATCGTTGGCTTTACGCGCTTGCGCCGAGCAATGTGAGCTTAATGCCGCTATGCTATCAGCATCATACGGATAGGTCTTTTTCGATAAAGCTTTGTGAGCAAAACTGGTTAAGCTGAAAAAGCTGAACATTTTCTGCAAGCCGCTTTTTTCTTGGTTACGGCTCTGTGTGCGAATTTTAGCGCGAATTGCTCTATGGGTTATTAAATCTGCGTAGCGACGAATCGGCGACGTAAAGTGCGCATAGGCATCGTATGCTAAACCAAAATGGCCTTGGTTATTCACCGAGTATTCTGCTTGGCTTTGCGAGCGTAACAATAAGGTGCGGATGACACTGGCATCACTGCGATGATTGATTTTTGCCAACAGTTGATTGTAATGCTTAGGGCTAGGTTTATCACCACCGCCTAACGTTAGGCCCTTTTCCAATAAAAATGCCCGTAATAATTGTAATTTCTTTTCTTGCGGCCCGGCATGAACTCGAAACATGGCCGGTATTTGATGTTGTGCAAGAAATTGTGCGGTAGCCACATTGGCCGACAGCATAAACTCTTCAATCATTTTATGTGCGTCATTACGCACTATCGCTGCAATATTAACAATTTTACTATTTTTATTGAGCTTAAGTTGCAGCTCTTGACTGTCAAAGTCAATGGCACCGCGCTGGCGACGTGCCGCACTTAAAACTAAATAAAGGCCATGTAAATTTTTGATTAACGGGGCAATATCGGTTTGCGCTTGCGTTACTTTTTTGGCCATGTTCGAATTGGGTTTTGCAATCACCGCATGGGCCTGATCGTAAGTCAGCCGCGCATGCGAATGAATAAGCCCTTCAGTAAACGCTGATTTTGTAACAACACCATGCGGACTTATGATCATCTCACAAACTAATACGAGACGGTCTTGATGCGGGTTTAATGAACAAAGTCCATTAGATAACGCTTCTGGCAACATCGGGATAACCTGGCCTGGACAATAAATAGATGTTGCACGCTCTTGCGCGGCAAGATCTAAAACATCGTTAGGTTGTACATAGTGCGCAACATCAGCAATAGCGACCAATAAGCGCCAATCACCAGCTGCGGTTTTCTCACCATAAACCGCATCATCAAAGTCTTTCGCATCAGCGCCATCAATCGTGACAAAAGGTAGTTTGCGGTAATCTACTCGTGAGAGTTTATCTTGCTCAGAGACCACACTGCCCAAGGATTTAGCTTGGGCAGTGACGATATCACTCCACTGTTCAGTAATGCCATGACGGCGTAGGGCTAATTTTGTTTCCATGCCGGCAGAGTTAGGGTGGCCTAGTACCTCAGTTATTTGCACTTGGGTACTTTGACGGAAATTTGCGTAGTGGCTGATTTTAGCATTCACATACTGGCCAACGCTGGCTTCAGCGAGTGAACAATGGGCCACTTGGACCTTTTGTGGCACTTTGCTGTTGTCTGGGATCAGCACAAAGTCTTGACCTTGGCGCTTTAACACCCCAGCGAGGTGGCAGGTGTTACGAGTAATAATTTTAATCAGCTTATGGTTTGAGCGTTTGTGACTCTCACCATCAAGTAACACTTGCACAATATCACCATCAAAGACGTGACTTAATTGGTTTTTCGCTAAAAAAAGATCCTTGTCAGTCTCGCTGTAGCTGACAAAGCCAAAGCCATCGGCGTGTAGGCTAATAACCCCAGTCACCAGTAATTTAGGATCAATGGCTTGGTAGCCTCTGCGTTGATTAAAGCTTAACTGGCCATCACGTTCCATGGCACGTAAACGCCTTCTCAAGGCTTCTTTTTGTTCGGCATCGTTAAGCTTTAACGCCTGAGCGATTTGCTCGCGATTAAGGTTTTGTTTTACCTGACCAAATAGGCCTAAGATAAATTCACGACCGGGAATAGGTCTGTCATAGTGGTTAGTTGGTGGTTGTGCGCTTGGGGTCAAATTCATAAAATTCTCTTAAAGTCGCCCATCGCTTTTACGGTGTATCTTAAACTTGGAATATAAATAATCTCAAAATTGGCAAAGATAAAGTGGAATAAAGCATAAGGCGAGAATGACTCAGGGAGTCAAAATAATAAATAGAGTTGCGTTAATGCAGACTCAAAGGGGGGTAGTGCTTAAAATAACTCACTCATAATCGATTTATGAGTGAGTTGGTAATGCCTTGATTAAACGATTAATAAGACATTAAAAATATCATTTAGATGCAAACGATGTTTTCTGCTTGTGGGCCTTTTTGACCATCAGTAACAGTAAACTGTACACGTTGGCCTTCAGCTAAAGTTTTGAAACCGTCGCTAGCAATGGCGCTAAAGTGAGCGAAAACGTCTGGACCAGACTCTTGCTCGATAAAACCAAAACCTTTTGCTTCGTTAAACCATTTAACTGAACCAGTTGTTGTATTAGACATAATAGATAATCCTATAAAATTAATAAAAGTGTGCCTGAAAATAGGCGATTGAGCCGGAAAAAAACAAGTATTTAACTGAGGATTACGCGAAGAATTATTACTAAAACAACGAGGAACGGACAAATAAACAGAACTTTCTTTCAAACTAGTATTCATTAGTGGGTTGTTGACAACCCACTAATTAAAAAACATTTAGATGCAAACGATGTTTTCTGCTTGCGGGCCTTTTTGACCATCAGTAACAGTAAACTGTACACGTTGACCTTCAGCCAAAGTTTTGAAGCCGTCGCTAACAATAGCGCTAAAGTGAGCAAAAACGTCAGGACCTGACTCTTGCTCGATAAAACCAAAACCTTTTGCTTCATTAAACCATTTTACTGAACCAGTTGTTGTATTAGACATAATAGATATCCTAGAAATTAATATAAAAGTGCGCCTTACAAATGAGGCGATTAAACAGGAAGAAAACATATATTTAACTGAGGATAACGCGAAGAATTACTACTAAAACAACGTGGTACTTACAAATAAACAGGGCTTTCTTTCAACCCGATGCGAAGAATGATAGCAGCAAGCTAAGCACTATAACAAGCTTTATTTCAAATATTTTCCACTAGTTCACTTGTTGGCTTGCTCATGACTACGTTGATATCGTTCTGACACCTCCCTTAATCCTGTCATTGAAAGCTATTTAAAACAGTTACTTAACAAGCACAACCCTGCGAACGCAGTAAGTAAGATTTCGCAGTAGCTTTTTCATTATCTGTCAATAAATCTTTGCTGTGCTCAAAGCTATCTATGCCAAAGAACCTTTCAACTACAAGGCTAATAATCAAACGGCTTAGTAAGATACAGTTCATGCTAATATCACTCAGGCACTCAGTTCGTGACGAGGAAAGTACAAAACAAAGGCTATAGTCGTTACACTTTTTTGCAGATTATTCCTGTTTAAAAATACCAATAACCTGTTCATTAGGCCTAACTTCCTGCACGACATGCTCTTCGGGTTGCGACATTTGTTCCCCACAACTGACACAGGTCACCGTCTCAACACCGTTTTCTTTGGTTAGTGCCATGGTATCCATGGCCTGACATTTTGGACAAGTTGCCCCAGCTATAAATCGTTTTTTCACGTTGCTATCCAGTTATAGTTAATTTTGCATTAGTTTTTAAGGGTTTTAGCAAGATATCTGCCCAGTACTTCTATTTTACCTTGAACAACCCCCTAAGGAAAAGCGACAATAGTCCCTTGCATTGAAATGAGTAACGATAAATGATCATAGCCACAGAGTTAAGTTTAGCCAGAGGTGCAAAATACCTCATAAAATCATCGAGTTTTACCATACATCCCAATCATAAAGTGGGGCTTGTTGGCGCGAACGGCTGTGGAAAATCTTCGTTATTCGCCAGCTTACTCGGCACCCTACCACCTGATGTTGGTAACTTAACTATGCCCAGTAGTTGGAAAATTGCTACGGTTAAACAAGAAACCCCAGCATTGGAGCAGTCAGCGTTAGATTATGTCATGGATGGTGACATTGAATTTCGCCAGTTAGAGGCTAAATTAGCTAAAGCGCGCGCTGACGACAATGGCACGCTTGAAGCCACTATTATCAATCAAATAGATACCATTCATGGTTACAGCTTACCGGCGCGTGCTGGCGAGCTATTGCACGGTTTAGGCTTTTTACAAGAGCAATTAGTCAATCCGGTCAAGTCATTTTCTGGCGGTTGGCGCATGCGCTTAAACTTAGCCCAAGCGTTGATCAGCCGCGCCGACTTATTGCTACTAGATGAACCGACCAACCATTTAGATTTAGATGCGGTTATCTGGCTACAACGTTGGTTAAAAAGGTTTACCGGCACGTTAGTCTTGATCTCACATGACCGAGATTTTCTTGATGACGTTATTGGCCAAATCCTGCATATTGAGCATCAAAAGGCGAAATTATATTCCGGTAATTACAGCGCTTTTGAGCGTCAACGCGCCGAACATTTGGCCCAGCAAGACGCGCAATATCAGAAGCAACAAAAGGAAGTTGCCCATTTAACCTCCTTTGTTGATCGTTTCCGCGCTAAAGCCAGTAAAGCAAAGCAAGCGCAAAGTCGTTTAAAGCGCTTGCAGAAATTACCTGATTTAGCACCAGCCCATGTTGATAGTCAATTTACCTTTAGTTTTGAGCAGCCCGATACCCTACCTTACCCCTTATTGGCCTTAACTGAGAGTCAATGTGGTTACAACGATGAAGCGATTATTTTACAAGACGTTGCCATGACCTTAGTGCCGGGCAGTCGTATTGGCTTATTGGGTCGCAACGGCGCTGGTAAATCAACCCTGATCAAATCCCTGGCCGGTGATTTAGCCTTGCTTAAAGGCGAGCGTTATTGCGCGCAAGACCTGAGAGTGGGTTATTTTTCGCAGCACCAACTTGAGCAATTACATATGGCCAGTAGTGCCATTGAGCATATTACCCGTGCCAAGCCAGAGATAACTGAATTACAAGCGCGCTCATTTTTAGGCCGATTTGGCTTTAGTGGCGACCAAGCATTAGATCGCGTGGGCACTATGTCAGGCGGAGAAAAAGCCCGTTTGGTTTTAGCACTGATTGTGTTAGAGAAACCGCAATTGCTGCTGCTCGATGAGCCCACCAACCACCTAGATTTAGAAATGCGTCAAGCACTGGTATTAGCGCTACAAGACTTTGATGGCGCCATTATTCTGATTGCCCACGATAGGTATTTATTAGAGTCCTGTGTTGATGAATTTTATATTGTCGCGAACGGCCGAGTAACGGATTTTGACGGTGATATAGATGACTATCAACAATGGTTAAATGATGATAAAAAACAAACTGTTAAAGCAAACAAGGTAGTTAGCGAGCCACAAATTGATAAAAAGCAGCAGCGTAAAGAACAAGCCGACTTACGTAAAAAAGCTTCACCACTGCGCAAACAAGCGGATAAATTTGAAAAACTGGTGCAAAAAAGCCAAGACGAGTTAACTGAGGTAGAAGCTAAGCTAGCAGATAGCGATATTTATCAAGCGGAACATAAAACCAAACTGACCGAGTTACTTAAGCGTCAAGCCAAGCTGAAACAAGACTTAGCAGAGCATGAAATGCAATGGCTTGACCTTGAAGAACAAATTGAAGAGATAATGTCACAAGCATGTTAAATTTATTGCTACACTTAAGCTAAAGTAAAGCTAAAGTAGTTAATCGCTTTAGTGATAGCAACAACCCATTAGGATAGGACATTATGATGAAAAAATTAACCTTACTTACACTCTGTATTGCCCTATTTGCGCAAAGTCCTGCCTACAGCGCCGACTTAGATTTAGGCATATATGAACTCAATCGCGGCGAGTTTAAAGCGGCTATTGCCGAATTTGAGCCCTTAGTCGCTGCGGAATATGCGCCGGCTCAATACCAAATGGGCTTAATTTATTTAAATGGTTACGGGGTCATTAAGGACGAAAAAAAGGCCTTGGAATTATTTAATTTAGCGGCTGCGCAAAATTACCCTGAAGCACTATTTGACCTAGCTTTGTTGTACGGTGAAGGTAAAGTCACCAAGCAAGACTTAAAAACCGCATATGCCTTAATGGAAAGAGCTGCAAATAAAGACTTAGCTCGCGCACAATTTAACCTTGGTGTCATGCTATATAACGGAACAGGTGTAGAGCGAAACTATTTACAAGCATCACGCTGGTATCAAAAGGCGGCCGATCAAAACTATGCCCTAGCACAATTTAACCTAGCTTTAATGTACTTTGAAGGTAAAGGTGTCGCTAAAAGCACCAAAATGTCGTACATCTGGAATATTATTGCTGCGAAAAATGGTTACCGTATGGCAGAAAAAAGCCGCGATATGGACGAGCATAAGTTAACGGTAGATGAAATAAAAACGGCGCGAGAAAAAGCTGACGCTATTTATCGAAAAATAGTCGAGCAAAGAGAGCTGAAACTAAGAAGTTTTTCTTAATAGTAAAGACCTACCAGAAAAATCTCCTAACAAAAGCTTGCGCGCCAACAAAGGCTTAACAAAAATAGACCCGCAGATGCTTTAGCGGGTTTATTTTTATGAAGCCAATGGTTCCTGATAAACGAGCTATCTCGACTTACCATGCTTACAATAATGTTGTGCTTCAATCAATCACAAATGGCAGAGGGTCGGTTACCTCAACACCTAGTTTCTAGCTTCTAGCTCTTTAAATTGTCGCTTAATGGCTAAAAATTAATAGCCTTTATCTATCAATATCACTCCCCTAGTAATGATGACAGTGATCTAAATCAATACCTTGTATAGGGTTATTACTTACAATAGCGACCTAATCTATTGACTATTTCGCTATTACTTGGAGTAAGTGATGAACATTCTAGATATGCTACTCAATGACCCTATTGTCATATATTCTTTTATTGGCTTAGCGATTCTATTGGGTATTGGTGGCTTTTACGTTTACTACTTTTTAAAGCGTATTAGTGAAGATAAGCAGTAATTAAGCTATCGAGCGCTATCGCGAGTAATTCAGCCCTTCCCCCCATTGGGCATTAACGCTAATTTAACGTACAATAGCCTTTTTGTCTTATTTGCTATTATTACGCTATGTTTACTGAAAGTTCTTTCAGCCCTGCTTGGTGGTTAAAAAACGCCCACTGCCAAACCATTGCCGCTAAATTTTTTCGTCGCCATCACACCATTGAAACAACGGAGCAAACTTTAGAATTACCTGATGGCGATTTTATTGATTTGGCGTGGACAGAAAAGGTCAGTTCAGCTTGCTCTCGCCCGATAGTAGCGGTATTACATGGCTTAGAAGGCTCGAAAAACAGCCATTATGCTAAAGGCATGCTGTCAGCAATTAAAGCACAAGGCTGGGTCGGGGTTTTAATGCATTTTCGTGGCTGTAGCGGCCGCCCTAATCGTATGGCAAAGTCTTATCATAGTGGCCAAACCTGCGATGTCGATTACTTTAGTCAATATCTTGCTACGGCTTACCCTGAGTCTAAGAAAGCCATTGTTGGTTTTTCATTAGGCGGTAATGTGCTAACCAAATACTTAGCAGAGCAAAAACAAAATATTTATCAAGCTGCAGGGGTGATTTGTGCACCACTTGACCTATCAAGTTGCTGCGACAGAATTAACCGTGGCTTTTCTCGAGTCTATCAAAAGTACCTGGTGGATATGCTTAAAGCCAGTACTATCAAAAAAATAAACGCGAAGTTGCTGCACCATGTTAATAGCAAGCATTTAGACAGTATTCGTTCGATTCGCGACTTTGATCAAATGATCACCGCGCCGGTTAATGGTTTTCGCGATGCCAATGACTATTATCAACAGGCAAGTGGTCGAGAGGTGCTTAAACAGATAACCACGCCTTGTTTAATCATCCACGCCAGTGATGATCCGTTTTTATGCCATAAAAACACCACAGCAGTCACCACACTTCCCAAGCAAATCACCTTTGAAATCAGTGCTCGTGGTGGTCATGTGGGCTTCATTAGTGGTAAAAATCCATTCAAGCCGCAATATTGGCTTGAACAACGCATACCTGAATTTTTTACGAGATATTTATGATCATCCCATTAGCACAATTACCCAGCGAGACCTTAAGTGCCATTATCGAAAATTTTGTCCTCAGAGAAGGCACTGAATATGGCAGTGAAGATGTGTCATTAAGCGATAAAATTGCCCAAGTACACCAGCAATTAAAACAAGGAACTGCGCTCTTGGTATATTCAGAGTTGCATGAAACGGTTAATATTTTACCTGCAGATCAATTTGTCGAAGACAAGGAAGAATCACCATAAAAAAAGGCACTACACAGTGCCTTCAAAGATTAATTTATTTTATGTGGTTAACGAGTAAATATAACCGAAAAGCTGACCGGCACCACATGGTTAATACTGGGTAAAGCAGCTAGCGACTTTAATTTATTAATACCAGCAACTAGGCCAAAAGCATCTGCTTTAATAAAAAATGGCTTAATAGTATTAACCAAGAGTTTGTCTGCTGATAACTTAACTACACTCACTTCTATTGTTATTGCTTGCTTGAACCCATGAAAGTTTAAGCTGCCATTAACACTAACTAACTGAGGCTCACCTACTTTTAAAGTCTTTATTAACGAGTTATCAAGCTGGGCAGTAAACTCTGCAGAACTGAACTTCTTAGTTTCAAACAAAAAGGTTTTCATGCGCTCATCGCGAATCGCAATATTGGTTTTTACACTGCTAAGGTCAACGCTAATATTTATCTGTGCTTGCTGATTAATATCACCTTTAATCGTTGAAAAGTAATGATTCTCGGCAACAGAGCCTTTTTTCACCGAAGTAAAATTTAGCTGTGAGCTTTTGTTATCGAGTTGCCAAGCGGCATACGTCGGTAGACTTATGATAGTGCTAATCAATAGGGTAATTAAAATTAAAGCTGTTTGGCGCATTTTGCACTCCGTAGTTACTGTCAGGCTCTCACCTGATTCATGATAGCCGATAACACCAAAAATAGAATTTAAGTGCTTTGACTTATTAAATACATTTTAGCTGATAATACCTTTGCGTGTCGCTCTGTGCGGCTTAATGACCTCACGCCAAGGGATATCTCTCCCCCCCAAAGACAAAAAGTCAGGTTGCATCAAACTCTCACGTTGATTATACGTTAAGGGCTGAAATTCGCTATCGATAATACTACCGCCTGCTTGCTCTATGATACAGTGACTCGCACCAGTATCCCACTCACCTGTAGGCCCAACACGCAAATAGCAATCAGCGCCACCTTCGGCAATTAAGCAGTTTTTTAGCGAGCAACTTCCTAAGGCAATATGATCGTAATCGTAATCGGCACTTAAATACTGGCCCATTAAATTTATATCTTGGCGTCGACTGATCGCCACTTTAATGCGTCGTTGACCATCATATTGCGCCACTTGGATTCTATGGCTGGCGATATTGTTTTCTTTAAAAGCGCCTAAATTATTTTGCCCGTAATAGGTTAAATGATGATCAGGTGCGTGGATAACACCGATACTCGGCCAACCATTTTCCACTAAGGCAATATTGACCGCAAAATCACCACTGCCGGCAATAAACTCACCAGTGCCGTCAATGGGGTCTAACAGCCAATAGCGTGACCATTTACTGCGCTGAGCAAGTGCCACGGCGCCAACTTCTTCAGAAATAATCGGAATCTTTGGTGTCAGGGTTTTTAATACGTCCATTAAAACATCATTAGCGGCAATGTCGGCACTCGTGACTGGGCTATTATCATCCTTTAATTCAGCAGTATAATTACCATTTTTATAATAGCGAGCAACTTCTTGCCCTGCTTTTTTGGCACTTTCAAGTGCAACGGACAATAACATTTCCGGGGTCATTCAAATCCTCCCAAGTGATCTTTGACCAATAACAGCGCCGCTAGACTTCGTGCTTCATTAAAGTCTGGCTGTTGTAATAACTTTCGATAATCTGCTAGCCGCCAAGGCACTATTTCTAACGCTTCAGGCTCATCACCGATAAGCTCTTCAGCATAAAGGTTTTCCGCGAAAAAGATAGTCATCTTAGCATCAAAAAATGCCGGAGCCATAGCAACGGTATGTAGCAAAGTTAATTTTTCAGCGCCATAGCCAACCTCTTCTTTTAGCTCTCTGTTTGCCGCATCTATTGCCCTTTCGCCAGCATCAATCAGGCCTTTTGGAAAACCAAGTTCATAAGTGTGGGTACCGCCACAATATTCTCGTACTAGTAACATGGTATCTTGATCAAGCATGGGAATAATCATGACTGCCCCTCGCCCTTTACCTAGCATACGCTCATATTCGCGCTTTTCACCATTGCTAAAGGTCAGGTCAACTTGTTCAATCGCAAATAAACGACTTTTAGCAACCTGCTTACGTGCAGTAATTTGCGGTAATATTTTTTTTGTTGTCATAACGCCCTTTATTGCATCCACTTAATTACTCAAAACATCGCAGATTAGTTCCAATCTGACCATAGCACGATAACATTGAATACATAACCGAGCTCGTTGGGTATAATCCAGTATGCTTCTATATTAAACGTGTTTCTAGGGAAAAAATCTATGCTTGATTGGTCAAAAATTTCAACTGTTTTACTTGATATGGACGGCACCATACTCGATTTGCATTTTGACAATCATTTCTGGTTGCATCATTTACCTCAACGCTACAGTGAATTGCACCAAGTCAGCTTAGCCGAAGCGCAAGCATCATTAGTTAATCACTACAAAAAAGTGGCCGGTACTATAGACTGGTATTGCTTAGATTATTGGGCAGCGCAAACACAACTGTCAATCACTGATTTAAAGCGTGAAGTACAACATTTGATCCAGCTGCGCAGCGATGCTCATGACTTTCTTACGGCGTTAAGAGCGTCAGGACGTGACATAGTGCTAGTCACTAATGCTCATCCGGCGAGTTTATCGTTAAAAATAGAGCGTACGCAATTAGATAAATACTTTGATACGCTCTATTCAACACATGAATTTGGCGTCACCAAAGAATCACAACTGCTATGGCAGCGCCTACAAGCAAAACATGGTTTTGTCTTAGAGAACACACTGTTTGTTGATGACAGTATCGCTATACTCAACTCTGCCAAGCAATATGGTTTTGAACATTTATTAGCGGTAGAGAACCCAGATAGTCAAAAAGCGCGTCAAGTATTCAATGAATACCCGTCCATTAGCAATTATGCTGACTTACTGGCAGAGATAAAACTTCCCCACCGTTAATCGGGAAAGTTTTAATCTCGTATTGAAGGTCAACTTTTTAAGCGATATCGACCTTTGTTATCGGCTTTACCTAAAAAGCTTAAGGTCGCTTTTAATGCTTCAGGAAACTTTGCCCCCGGCGTTAGGTAACCACTGCCAGAAAAACGGCCACCTTGCTTTAATTGCGCACGATAGCTTAGGCCTAAGTTATTGTTTGGGTCGATATCGGCAATCAACTCACCTTGTTCACAACTCAACGTTGCCGACAGGCCGCCAAGCAGTACTTTTTCTTCAAAAGCGGTCACCGCGGCATTTGGCCATTGCAAGCCTCCTTGTAATTCACGACAAATCGGCGCGCCGATAACAAAGCGAGTAATATTAAGCGTGAGTAGTTCATGAGCAGTAATATCTATCGGTAAATTTAATCGGTCCGCGACAGTATTGGCGGCAAGACTTATCTGCGCATCTTCAATAACCATACCAGAGAATAAGCCGGTAATAGTTAGCTCGCCTTCTGGGCCATTAACTAAGGCACCACCAAAGCGAATATCTAGTTTAGGATCCAGCATTAACACTGACATAAGCGACAGCGAGCTCTGCACTTGGTTAATCACCACATCATCAACCATAGCTTGTGCAATATAGGCCTGCCAAATAGTACCTTCGACGGCACTAATCTTGACATTATTAGGCAATGTTATTTGTGATATCAGCCAATTAGCTGGCATTAACGCTAAAACAAAAACACTGTAAACAGCGAAAAAAATTGCCGTATAAGCAAAAGGCTTTTTCATTAACTCTTTCCTAACTGTAATCGACGAACCCGAACCACACCTGGTTGCTCCGCTAAACTTAAATCAATATTTTTTACCAACAAGCCTTCGCTACTGGCCAGTTGCTCCAACCAAGACAATAGCTGGTTAAAGGATATTTCATCAATCCACACTTGCAAATCATCACCTTGCGGCTGCATACGAGTAATAACGATATTATTTACTCTCGATGTGCGGTTAACAATACTCGATAAACTTGCACCCGTATTGCTACGACCACTTCGCTTCACTTGTTGGTACCTTTCGGTATTCTCAGCTACCCAAGTCAATAAGGCTTGCTGACGAGCGACTTTTGCCTTGGTGCTGGCGATTTTTTCATTTAACGGTTGCCAAATAAGACCATAGACACTAAAGATCAAAATCAGCGCTGACATCGCCATCACTAAACGCTGCTCTCGAAGATTTAATTGCTGCCACCATGCTTTCATGAGCGCCCCTTAGAAGATGTATCGGTAATACTAAATGAACCGGAAATTTGCTCACCTTGATTATTTTGTGCACCTAAACTCACCGTCAAGCCAGCCTTTTCAAGCGCTACTTTTAACTTTTCAAAGTATTGATAATCTTTGGCAATCGCTTGCATACGCACTTCTTGACGTCTGCCGTCAAACTTTAAGGTTTGTGGCTTTATCTCTGGCACATTCGCCAATGCGGGTTCTAACTTAACTAATAAAGGCAAGAAACCTGTCGTTTCGTCACTATTTCCGACTTCGGCTAACTTTTGTCGCAACTGTGATTTCACCGTTGCTACTCTGACCCGTTTAGTGTTGGGAAATGCCGCCTTATAGTTGGCGATAATTTCAGCTTCAACAAGCGATTGCTGTTGAGATAATTGATAGAGTTGCACGCCTTTAAGCATAAAGTTAAGTAACAGCGCCGCAGCAAAAATACCGGCAACCCAAAGCCAACTTTGACTGGCCGCTGAGCGCTTTTCTTGCATTTGAAACTCACCTTGCAACAAGTTAAATTTACGCGAATGATGGTTTGCTAAAATAGCTAAGGGCAGTTCTTCGGGTAAATACTCTACCTCAAGTTCTGCCGGGACTTGCGTTAAGGCGGAATAAGCCAATAAAGGCTTTTTATTTTCAATAACAGCGGTAAAGCGTTGAGCAATAATAGGCCAGGCATTGGCTTCAAATGCCATCACTTGCCATGTACCAAGCCTGATGAGCACTTGCTCACCCAGCATCACTGCCGTGCTACTTTCACTGTCTAGTGGTAATGCCAATGCATCCGGTATTATGAATTTACAGAATATGTCGGCATTAACTAACCACTGCTGCCAAAGCTGCAATTGCTCGCGTGCAAGTGCCGCGATAAAGCAATTATTGCCCTGGTCATCATGCTTAGTTTCACTAAAAGCAAAAAAGAGCTGCTCGACATCTTGCGCTAGCTCTTCTTCTAACATGTAAGGCGCTGCTAACCGAATAGCGCGTTGCGATGAGCCCGGTACTTTTAAGCGCTTAATGGCAATATCACTTGCTGGCACAAATGCGACCACCTCGCGTGATAAAGACTTTTCAGTTAATTGCCTTAAGGCTTGCGCGTTCGGTAACTCACCACTTGCAATAACGTCTTCTTGTCCGTTAGTTTTAATCAGCCAATGAATTTTACTTTCAGCTTGGCTGCCTAAGCGGATAAATAAGGTTTCACCCATTACTCTCGTCCTATGATGCGACTGATCACACGTATATTATTTTTATTGTCTACTTTCATAATGGAATTCAAAGCAAAGTAACTATTATTAAAACTTGCCGTTGCTTTAAGCTTAAAATATTCACTGGTGACGCCAAATTGTTGCTTTGTTTCCTCGGCAATTTTTGCTTTACTTAACTCGCTCAAATTAAAAAATTCGTCAACGCTGGTAAAGCCCTCTTCACCGCGGGCAGACAATGCTTGCGTAACGTCATTTTGACTTATCCCTAACATAGCTACAAGTATTTCAGGCTGATCTTGGGCAATCGTGTTTAGATTTATTTTCTGCAAGTTACTGTTAGGCAGCACACAGGCATAGTCTTTTAATTTATCAATGACATTGACTGTAAAGTGTTCAATAACTCTTAACTCGCTAATACTAGCAAGGTAGTTATTAGCCGCTAAATAAGGAAACTCCTTGGCAGCATAATCATTATCCTCAGCCCCCCCTGACCCCGTTATGCTGGCATTTTCATCGAGCCAATCCGTTAACGCATCGGCCATATATTCCGCTTCAAAACTGCCAACACCTTCAATATTGAGGGCAATTAATAACTCTTCAAAAGCGCTTCTTGCTGGTGATTTTTTGGCAGTATTATTATTGTCACCGTTATCGGTTCTTAGGGCATTTAAGTTAAAACAGCTGTGTAAATCGGTAATTTCACCAGTAATTTCACCAAAGTCAACCGGAAAACTTGTTTCACCTTGCGCCCACATTTGGCCTAAATGGGTCACCTCAGCATTATCTTCAAATGATTGCTTTAATACACTTTTTGCGAAGGCTTCAGCGCCCATCGCATACCAATATGCTTGCTGATTTGAGCCAATATTAGTCGTGCGCTGCATTTGCAATTGTAAACGGGCGGTCATTTGCGTTGCTAAGATAGCAATTAACGCGACGATCAGCATCACAGTAATTAACGCGACACCTTTTTGGTACTCTGTTGAGCTCGCTATTGGCATCTGGACATTAACTCTACTCACCAGCGTCATCCTTATCTTGCAGGTGATCACCTGCAACCAGGAATTGGCGACGAATTATGCCATAGTCTGTGGTGTCTAGCTCAATGGCAATAGCGAGCGGTAAAGTATTTTCTTGCAGTTTTTGCTGCCACTGCTTGCCATCATAAAATTCAAAGTCTAGCTTTTCGACCTGACTAATTAATGCTCTAACTTTTGGCTCTTCGCCGACCACAGCATCTACAAAATTAAAATGTACTCGTTCAAGCACCTTGTTATTTAATTGATAGGCCACGGCTTGCAATTCGCTGCGCGGTAACAGTAAACCTGGGTTGGTCCAACCGTGTCTGACAAACCCTAGTGCTTGCTCATGAGTCGAAAAACTCTCGTTGTCAGTATGTAAGAAACCTTGCTGTGGTGCTTCACCATTTAAACGCACACTACGCCGCGCTATTTGCAACATGTCACGTTCGATGATTAAAAAACCACGCTGTAATTCATTAATACGATCGGTACGCGCTTTGGTGACGGTATCACTATTAAGTACGGTTTCAAAAATACTAAAACTTGCCATACTGATCACGGAAAATATCGCAATGGCAATCAGCACCTCAAGTAAGGTAAAACCTTGTACAGCACGGCGTATAAAACTATTAGGTTTTGTCAGAACACACTGTTCTATGGCGTCAACGTTCATTGGCTTTGCTTCGAAATATAGGTCATTAAACTGGTTAATGCCGCTGGACTTTTTTCATCTAAGCGCACTTCCATAACCATAGCGCGCATATCATTATCAGTGGTTTTAATGACCTTTTGCTGCCATAGCCACTCTTGTCCAGCCAACTCTACTTTGCCCTTTTTATTGTTTTTCGGCGGCCATGATGTATCCAATGTGGCTTCGACTAACTGGTTCGATGCCACCCAGCTGGCAATAATTTTACTTTCTAGATAGCCCAAATTTCTCGCGTTAGTATCTGCAGTGCCTAAAATAGCAATACCAGCAATAGAAAATACCGCCATCGCCAACATCACCTCAATTAAGGTAAAGCCTTTTTGCAACGAATTAAGGCTACACTTAATCCGACTTAGCATGGGTTATTGGCCCCTCTATCGTTAGTGGTGTGCTGTAGATGCCTGATACTTTAAAGTAAACATTATCGTCATCCTCAACGGTAAAATCTGCCAATGAGAAAGTTAGACTAAAGGGGGTGATATCCCCACCCGATAAGATATAAACTTGCGGGATAAGTTTTTTCTCTGCTGCTTCCTTAAAGTCATCCTCTTCATTTTGGTTAATGTATAACGAGGAGTCGAATAGTAGTGGCTCTTCAATAGGTAAATCATCAAGTTGCAAAGTCAGCTCAATGCCCTCAGGCAGAGTAAATACTTCAAACAATGGATTATCGGCGATGGGGGTCCAATTCATTCCGTCATAAGCGAGAAATTGATAGCTATCTTCCTCGATCAACAAGCCTAACTCAATATTATTTAACAGCCCATATTCTGCAGCGACCTCAAAAACGCCTGCAAAGCGGGCACTGTTTTGTTGTAGTAATTGCTCGGGCTTGCTACTGGAAAAGGTAAATTGTACTGCAGACACCATCACACCAATGAGCACAATCACCAGCATCACTTCGATTAAGGTAAAACCGCGCTGTGCGCAATGCTTGGGCTGGGACAAATGGCCGGTGTTAAGCTTCATAATGAGCAAATAATCAATAACGGTTAATTATTGATAATCGCCTAAATTCCAGTTGCCAATATCATCATCTGTGCCCGTTTCACCATCGGGTCCCATAGAAAACACATCCATAGCGCCATGCTCACCTGGATTTAACAGTTGATATTCGTTGCCCCAAGGATCGTTAGGTAAACGTTTAACATAACCACCTTCTGGAAAACGACGTGGCATAGGTTCAATATCAGTCTGAGTGACCAGTGCTTCTAGGCCTTGCTCTGTGCTTGGATACTTATAGTTGTCCATTTTATACATGCTTAACGACGTTTCTAGGGCATTAATATCTGACACGGCTTTTTGCATATTAGCCCGCTCTTGGCTGCCCATCAGGTTGGGCACAACCATACTGGCTAAAATACCTAAAATAACAATCACTACCATCACTTCTAACAGGGTAAAACCTCGACTATTTTTTACTGCTTTCATTTCTAACTTCCTATTAACGTATTTAACTGAAGAATTGGCTGTAAGATAGCCATCACGATAAATAATACAATACCTGCCATCACCACCATTAACGCAGGTTCAAATGCTTTTAATGATATGTTTATTATAGCTTCGAACTCACGATCTTGGTTATCAGCAGCGCGCCCTAGCATATGCTCAAGTTGGCCACTTTTTTCACCACTGGCAATCATGTGTAGCATCATAGGCGGGAACAGCTTAGTTTGCTCTAACGCGACCCGTAAACTGGTGCCTTCTCTAACTTTGTCAGCTGACTCTTTGACCGTTTTTTTAATGTAAAGGTTATCGAGCACTTCACCCGATATTTTCATACTCTCTAATAACGGCACGGCACTAGCGGTTAAAATGCTCAAAGTACGAGCGAACCGTGCGGTGTTAACACTTTTCGCAACTTTACCTATACCGGGGATTGATAAAAATCGTTGGTGATAGGCAAATCTAAAACTGTCTTTTTTTAACAATTGTGACCAAAGCAGCATCAAGGCGACCACCACCAAGACAATCGCTAAACCATAATCACGTAAAAAGTCACTGCTAGCAATCAAGAACTGAGTGGTGGCCGGCAAGTTGGCGCCCATATGCTCAAACTGGCCGACAATTTTCGGTACTACCGCGGTCAGCAATATGGCGATAACGCCGGTTGCCACTACGGTCATGATAATGGGATATACCAAGGCTTGGATCAGCTGTGATCGCAATTGTTGTCGCTGCTCAGTGTAATCGGCTAAACGATCGAGTACTTTATCAAGATGACCTGATTTTTCGCCCGCCGCCACCATAGCACGAAATAAGCGATTAAAAACCTGTGGAAACTCCGCCATACTTTCCGCTAAACCGTAACCTTCGGTGACTTTAGTACGCACGGCCATGACCATACTCTTTAAAGCGTTTTTATCACACTGCTCGCCAACTGCCATCAAGGACTCTTCAATTGGCAAGCCTGATTCAACCAAAGTCGATAGTTGTCGTGTGATCAGTGCTAGCTCTGCTGCTGATATTTTTTTACTGGTACTAAACAGTGACTTTTTATTTTCTTGTTGTCTTTTTTGCAAACAAGGAGTGACCTCAATCGGCATTAAGCCTTGTTCGCGCAATAAATTACGCACATGCCTAGGCGTATCGCCTTCGATAACGCCTTTTTTATTTTTGCCTCGGCTATCTACTGCCTGATAATCAAATGCTGCCATAGTTTACCGTCTACTTTAACCCTAGTTAGCCGCTGTGTTAGTCTTCACGCGTAACACGCAAGACTTCTTCAATGGTGGTTTCACCGAGCATTACTTTATCAAAACCGTCCCGACGGATGCTGGGCGTGGACTGACGGATAAATTTCTCAATCGCTTGCTCGCCTTTACCGTTATGAATTAATTCGCGGACTTTATCATCCACGACAATCAGTTCATGAATGCCGGTACGGCCGCGATAACCTTTATAGTTACACTCGTCACAGCCTACCGCTCGAAAAATTTGACCTTGATTGTCATCAGCCAATTGCAATAATTTTCGCTCTTCTGCCGATGGTTGACACGCTTCTCGACAATGCGGACATAAGGTTCTAACCAGTCGCTGCGCCAACACACCTAATAAACTTGAAGACAGCAAGAAAGGCTCAACCCCCATGTCTTCCATCCGCGTTATGGCGCCAGCTGCAGTATTAGTATGCAAGGTAGATAGGACTAAATGCCCAGTCAAACTTGCTTGTACGCCAATTTGTGCGGTTTCTAAATCGCGAATTTCACCCACCATTACCACATCGGGATCTTGACGCAATATCGCCCGTAAACCTCGGGCAAAGGTCATATCCACTTTGGTATTGACTTGCGTTTGGCCAATGCCTTCAATCGCATATTCGATAGGGTCTTCAACGGTGAGAATGTTGCGCTCTTTGCTATCTATTTGGCTTAAACCGGCATACAAAGTAGTACTTTTACCTGAGCCTGTCGGTCCGGTGACCAAAATGATGCCATGAGGCTTTTCAATTAATTGTGAAAATCGTGCTCGGTTACCATCGGTCATGCCTAAATCTTGTAAGTCTAACCGGGTTGAGTTTTTATCTAGCAAACGTAACACCACGCGTTCACCGTGCCCTGTTGGCATAGTAGAAACCCGGACATCAACCGCACGACCGGCTATTCTTAACGAAATACGACCATCTTGCGGGATACGCTTTTCGGCAATATCAAGTTTAGCCATGACTTTAATGCGAGACACCAGTAACGAGGCGAGTTTACGATTAGGCTTTAATACTTCTCGTAATACCCCGTCGACACGAAAGCGTATTTGTAGCGTTTGTTCAAAGGTCTCAATATGAATATCAGAGGCGTTTTCTTTGATGGCTTCACTGAGCATGGCATTGATTAACTTAATAATCGGCGCATCATCTTCGTTTTCTAATAAGTCTTCAGTTTCAGTCATTTCATCGGCGAGAGAATATAAGTCCACCTCATTGCCAATGTCTTCCATCATTTGTTGCGCTTCTGACGAGTCGCGCTGATAGGTAATCGTTAACAGTTGCTCAAACTCTGCCGCCGTTTTAACTTTGATGGCAAAAGGCGTTTTTAACACCCGACGCACTTCCAATAAAATATCAGCATTGAGTAATTCAGTGCACACTAAACTCAAGTCACCGTGGTGATTTTCCACCAGCACACTATGACGTTTGGCAAAACCAAAAGGTAAACGAAAGCGCACACCTTCATCGGTCAAGACTTCACTTTTGGTTAATTCATCTTCGACAGCCGATGTTTCGCTTGCCGCGACAAACGCTTGGGTTTCTGGGTCAATATCACTCATAGCTATTGCTTTTCATCCGACGACTTTTTGTCATCTCGCTTTTGCATATATTCATCGAATGATGGCGGTAATGACAGTTGGTCGTTCCATTTTGGCAAAATAGGTAACTTGTCATCCGACATTAATTCCAGTCCTGCTTCCTGCTTGCTAAGTTCTATCGCACGTATGTAGTTATATTTTTCTTTACTTAAATCATTCATCAACTTGCCATCACGGACGATAGTCGGTCGTAAAAACACCATCAAATTACGCTTACGTTTAGTGTTGCTGGTTGATTTAAATAAGTGCCCTATGATCGGAATATCACCCAATAATGGCACTTTTTGCACGCTTTCTTGCACGTCTTCATCAATTAAGCCGCCTAAAATAACCGTCGCGCCATCATCAGCCATAACGGTGGTTTTAATTTCACGTTTATTAATTGAAATATCAACGCCAGTTGCGCCACTTACCGAAGAGACTTCTTGTTCAATGGTTAACTGCACGCCACTACCTTCGTTAATTTGCGGCGTTACTTTTAATTTAATACCGATCTCTTGTCGTTCAACGGTTTGGAATGGATTACTGTTATTACTACCAGTTTGCGCGCCAGTAATAATTGGTACTTCTTGTCCGACGATAAAGTAAGCTTCTTCATTATCCAGCGTGGTGATACTTGGCGTCGACAATAAGTTTGAATTGGTGTCAGAACTCACTGCTTGTAAGATCGCGCCCCAATCATTTTTAACTATGCCAAACATAGTTCCGCTGACGGAGCCTAAAACCTGTGCGAGTAAACTGTAATCACCTTTAATATCGGGTTGATCAGGATTAACCGTCACTGCACCATTTTCTGAAGTCACCGTCGAGCCTTTGGTACCTGCCGTAGGACGAGCCGCTTCTGCAGCCGCAGCAACAGCACCGATAGGAGCTACACCATTGTTAAACTGAGTAACAGCGCCTTGTTCGTGATACCATTGCACGCCTAAATTAATACCATCACCTTCAAAGACTTCGACAATAATCGCTTCAATAAGTACTTGGGCACGGCGAATATCTAATTGGCGAATAACTGCCTCTAGTGAGCGCAACATGTCAGGTTGTGCGGTAATAACTAGTGTATTGGTATCTTCGTGAGCATCAATACTAACATTACGACTTTTGCTCTTTCTTGCTGAGGTGGCAGCACCGGCAGAGTCGGCTTCAATCGACTCACTAACCCCTTGCAATACTTTTACCATGTCTTCTGACTTAGCATACTTAAGGTGATAAACGCGGGTGTTACCGTTGGTTTCAAGCTCACTGTCCAAACGTGACACTAATCTTGCTACACGCTCGCGGGCTTTGACTTCACCGCTGACAATAACGCTATTAGTACGCTCATCCGCCACTATGGTTGGAATTAAAAACGTTGGCGTACCAGCGCTTTTACCTTGGCCAGATTTATTCATTGCTTCAATAATGCGCACCATTTCGCCCGCTGAAGCATATTTCAGGCTAATAATTTGTACATCTTGATCGCCGGCTTTATCAACCCGTTCAATAATTTGCACTAATCGATTAACCACCGCCGCCGTCCCTGTCAACATAATCACGTTAGCGGGGTCATAGTTAACAACATTACCACCGCCGGCTTGGTCTGATAACTGACGTAACAAGGGGGTAAGTTCTCGCACAGTAACGTTTTTAACTTCAACCACTCGGGTGACCATTTCATCACCAGCGCCTGGATTTTCATTACCGACTACCGGTATCGATGATGTTTTTGCGTCTTTATTACGAATGATTTTTATGACATTGTTTTCCATTGCTACTGCGGAGAAACCGTAGACTTCTAACACATTTAAAAAGAATTGATAATATTGCTTTTCCGTTAATAAGTCATAGCTGCGAACATTCACTTTGCCGCGGACGTTGGGATCAACGATCATAGTTTTTCTTAAGTTTTTACCAACAATATTAATAAACTCCGCAATTTCTGTGCCTTTAAAATTAGGTGAATATTCAGCGGCATTAATATTGGTAGTAAGCAAAACACTATGAAGTAAAACTGCAGTTACAACCCCGGTAAAGGTGCGCTTATACCAAGGTGCGCTTAATGAATTGCGCATCTATTATTCCTTTTATTCTAATTATCTATACTGAAAAGTATTTCTGTCATGTTCCCGTTACGATCAAGTAACAGTGAAACTTCGCGTTGTTCTTTTAAAGACTGTAATGCTTGCGCTGCCTCTCTTGGCGCGGTTAAATCATAGCCATTCATTTGTATTGCAACATCACCGGACTTAAGACCGGCATTTTCAAAGAACGCGGGATCCTTACCTGGCATTAATTGATAGCCAGAAATTTTGCCATTTTCTCGCTGAGGTGAGATTTTTAAATAATCAGTAATTTTACCTGGGTCGCTATCTAATTCTTTTCGAAGCGACATAGTGCTAGTCGTTAACGCTTTATTATTTCTTTGATCTATTACATTAGGTGATGATGTGTCTATACCGGAGCGCTTTGTTGGCTGCAATGCTGCCCGATAACCACTCGGGCTTAAAGGTTGAACATTTTTATCAAATATTAAGCCTTCAAACATCAAGGTTTCTAGACGACCCGATACTTTTAAAATAACCCGATCGTTAAAGACATTTTCTAGCACTGCTCTCGTACCTTTAATGTTCTCACCAATGCTGTAGGTTTCTTGCTTACCTGCACTTTCAATTATTGCCCCTGCAGTGGCTTTATCACTACTGGCAACCACGCCACTTAAAAGCAATTTCAGCCGCGTTTCAGGTGCATCTTCGATGACGACTTCTTCAACTTTTTGTTGCTGTTGAGAAAAGTTACCGAAGAGGTTAAGCGCTTGAATGGCTTTAACACTCAACTGTTTTTCTGTCGCAGCAGATATTGACGATGATACCTTTAATTTTAAACCGGCATTATAAGAAGAATCGGCAAGCCCAAGCCATGTAAGTTGTGCGCATAAATAAGCAATATAGCTCAGCAGCAACAGGGTGATTAGCTGTGTGATTTTTCGTTGCGGCAACTTAGCTAGCTGTTCGAACGCGCTTGATAGATTATTCAATAATGACATTTTTATAGTTTTTTTATTATCTGGAAATTTCAATTCACTTTGATGATACTTTACAGGACGCTTAGCAACAAGGCGTCATATTATTTTTTAATAATTATTAGTAAACAAATTCTTCCGACTAGTATATAGATATAAGCTATGATAACTTGCGCAATTTTTATAGTGCCAGTTCAGAGTATAGGCAAAACGATGGCTAAACCTAAGGTTAATGAGACTGAACACAATCAGTCAACCCGCTTAGACAAGTGGCTATGGGCCGCACGTTTTTATAAAACGCGCGCCATTGCAAAACAGATGATCGACGGCGGTAAAGTGTTTTATAATGGCCAGCGTAGTAAGTCTGGTAAAGCGGTAGCCTTAGGTGACCGCATTACTATTCGACAAGGTTTTGAAGAAAAGCAGGTGCTGGTTATTGCCCTCGCTGATAGGCGCCGAGATGCAAGTTTTGCCCAAACACTTTATCAAGAAACCCCTGAGAGCATTGCCACGCGAGAGAAAAACAGCCTAGCTCGTAAACAGGGAATTTTACTCAGCCCTGCCAGTGATACTAAACCCGATAAGAAACAACGTCGACAGATTCGGCATTTAAAAGAAAGGATATAAACAGTGACTTTGCAAACCGATATCTTACATCGCTATTTATTTGACAACCTGCATGTTCGAGGTGAGTTGGTTAATTTAAGCCAAACCTTCCAAGAAATTGTTGCTCCACATAACTACCCTTTAGGGGTAAAGCAATTATTGGGTGAATTGGTCGCAGCAACATGTCTGCTGACGGCAACATTAAAATTTGAAGGCGAGATAGCAGTGCAACTTCAAGGTGATGGCCCGATAGGTTACATGGCAGTCAATGGTAATCATCAGCAAGAAATGCGCGGTATTGCTCGCATGACAAGTGAAACCCATGCTACTTCACTGCAAGAACTTATCGGCAAAGGCAATATGGTTATTACCATTCGTCCGAAAAATGGCGAGCCTTATCAAGGTGTAGTCGCTCTTGAACAAGCGACCTTAGCGGAATGCCTAGCACACTACTTTGAAGTGTCGGAGCAAATTCCAACAAAAATATGGCTATTTAGCAATGAAGACACCTCACAAATAGCCGGCAGTTTGATTCAGTTATTGCCTGACGGTGACGATAAAGCCCAACAACAAGCCGATTTTGAGCACTTGTGCCAATTGACCAATACCATAAAAAGCGATGAAATATTCTCGCTTGATAGCGAAACGTTATTGTATCGTTTATACCATCAAGAAGAGGTTCGACTCTTTGCCCCTCAAGCCGTTAGCTATAAATGCAGCTGTTCAGAACAGAAGTGTTTAAATGCCATTTCTCAAATTGAGCCGAGCGAACTTGAAGCTATCATTGCAGAGCAAGGTTCTGTTGATATGACCTGTGATTATTGTCTTACCACTTATCAATTTAAACGCCCGCAACTGGAGCAATTTATTAACGACAGAGCACATTAAATTCACGCCTAAGTATTGGCCATAAGCGTCTGCGTCAAGCCCGTACTTAGGTAATCTCCGTGAATACATCTGCCGTCATAGCCATTATTCACATTTAAAATAGCCTACATTAATCCAGTAACTTGCCTGCCACCTGTGTGGGTGAAAACACACCAAGCCGACGTTGCTGGCATGGCGGTGGATACTTAGTTTTTTTGGGCATGAAAAACCTGTATTCTCAACTTCAATTGCTCCGCTATTGCTCAATCGAGCGCTTTATCTTGATTTATTTTTCCTCTCGACAACAAGAGCACAAACTTAATAGCAGTGGTGTTATTATTGCCTTGCTCGTATTATTAGCTCAGTAAAACTGTAATCCAGACACGATTTTACGCAATATCAAGTATTAACCCGCACAAATTCAGTGCACTTAGGGAGGTGCTTTGTGAATAACAAAGTAACAATGGCTGTTTCGACAGCGCTATTATCAATGGTTACTCTACAAGCGTCTGCTAGCACAGTACCAACGCAATACTCGGCTAAGTCGTTAAAGCCTGTCGCAGCTATGTCAATCAACAAAGGCGGCATGTATAACAAAAAGCAAGCTAAAAAATTTCGTGTTGAAAAGGACTTAGCTGACGGTACTTATACTTATATTGTTCGCCTTAAAGACCAGTCGATAGCTACCTATGATGGTTCTGTCGCTGATTTAACCGCGACAAATCCTCACATTGCTAAAAGGTCGTTATTCAAGTCGTTAGCGAATAGCAAAAAAAGTTCACAACAAATCAGAAAAGAACTGCGGCTTGATTTGAATGCGCCAAATACCATAGCCTACGCTAATTACCTAGAAAGCAAACAACAAAGCTTTCTCAATAAAGCTACGAGTAAGTTAGGTAATCGCTTAAACGTTGTTTATAAATATAAGAATGCCTTCAACGGCATGGCCGTTCGTCTTAGCCAAGCAGAAGCGCAAACATTATCCAAGCTTGCAGGTGTGGCCTATGTAGAACGTGAGCGTATGCAGCATTTAGACACAGATACCGGCCCTATCCACATCGGCGCCCACCAAGTTTGGCATGGCGAAGGGCAAAGCGCTGTTAATATGGGCGAAGGCGTTATTATTGGTGTCATTGATACCGGTATTAACTCAGACCATCCATCATTTGCCGATATCGGCGATGACGGTTACGATCATACTAACCCATGGGGTGCGGGTGTTTACGTGGGTGATTGTGCTGGCGATTACGCAGCAATGTGTAATGACAAATTAATTGGTGTCCGCTCTTATGCTTCTGTCGTTGATGACTATGACGATGCTGACATCTTTGGCGCCAGCCCACCAGCGAAAAACGGTGAAGATTACAACGGCCATGGCTCTCATACCGCGGGCACAGCTGGCGGTAATATTTTATATCATGTGCCACTTTTAGATGCTGAAACTGGAGAGTTAGCAGGTGACGGTACCAATACATTCGGGTTTGAATTTGCGCAAATCTCAGGTGTAGCCCCGCATGCAAACATCGTTGCTTATCAAGTTTGTAGCCCTGGTGATAATGGCGACAAATATACCGGCTGTCCTACGGCGGCAATCATTGCGGCATTAGAGGATGCGGTAACTGATGGCGTAGATGTGATCAACTTTTCTATCAGTGGTGGTGGCGATCCTTGGGCGAGCGCTACAGAACAAGCCTTTTTATCTGCTCAAGAAGCGGGAATTTTCTCATCAGTTTCTGCCGGTAACGACGGACCAAGTGCTTTCACTAATGAGAAAAGTGCCCCTTGGTATACTGTGGTCGGCGCCTCGACACATGGTCGCGAACTTAATTTTGCAAAAGAAATTGGTCAGTTTACGGGTGGCGATACCGAGCTCGCGGCGATGCAAGGTAACAGCGCCTCTGGTGCTATTAGCGCGAAAATAGTTTGGGCTGGTGATTATAGCAATGCTAATGACCCTGGTGGCGATCCGGCTCAATGTTTAGCGGCATTTCCTGAAGGCACTTTTGCTGGCGAAATCGTTGTGTGTGATCGTGGCGAAATTGCGCGTGTACAAAAAGCGATAAACGTCGCAGACGGAGGTGCGAAAGGTTTTGTCCTAGCTAACATAGATAACGGCTCTGATTTAGTCGCTAATGACGCTTATGTGCTTCCAGGTATTCATATCAATGCCGAAAATGGTAATGCTCTGCGTATGTGGTTAGAAACTGGCACTGATCACATGGCCACTATTACTGCCACTCAAGGCCAATTAGAAATCGCTCAAGCTGATGATATGGCTGACTTCTCATCACGAGGCCCTAATAGCTATGTTGCTGATATTATGACGCCATCAGTGACTGCTCCTGGTGTCGCTATTTATGCCGCCTATGCCGATCAACACTTGGGTCATGATGCAAATACCCCTGCACCTAGTGACTTTGCTTTATTGCAAGGAACGTCAATGTCGGCGCCACATGTTGCCGGTGCTGCGGCAGTGTTAAAGTCAGCACACCCAACGTGGACACCTGACAACATTCGTTCCGCGCTCATGTTGACGGCGATTACCGATGTTCGTAAAGATGATGGCGTAACTCCAGCCGATGTTTTCGATATGGGGGCTGGTAGTATTCGTGTCAACTTAGCAGATCAAACAGGTCTGATCATGCATGAAACAGCCGCTAACTATATAGCAGCTAATCCTGAAACAGGTGGCGACCCTAAAACATTAAACATTCCGTCACTGTCTAATGCCAACTGTGTAGGTTTATGTACTTGGTCTCGCACAGTAACCGCAACCGCTGCGGGTACGTGGACGGTTGCAGGTGCCGAAATTTCTGATGGCTTAATGATTACAGTGTCACCAACCACCTTTAGCCTTGCTGAAGGTGAAAGCCGAACCATTGCGATTGATGTTGATGCAATTTCTGCCCAGAACGATGCTTGGTCATTTGGCCATGTTGTCATGACATCTGCCGAACACCCTAGCGTTCGTCTGCCCGTCAGTGTGCGAGCATCAAATGGTAATATCCCGAATAACGTGAACTTAGTCGCGCACCGTAATGTTGACAGCTTTTTGCTTACAGATGTCATGGCAGTGGAAATTACAGAGTTCACCAGCCGCTCTTATGGCTTAACCAAAGCGAGTCAAACAACAGCGACTTTAACGCAAGATAGTAATAATGATGCTTACGATAATTTCAGCGATGGCATCAATGTGACGCTTCATACCGTAGCCGCAGGTGCAAAACGTTTTGTCGCCGAAATATTAGCGTCTGAATCGCCAGATTTAGATTTACGCGTAGGGTTAGATGCAAACGGTGATGGTATCCCACAAGAAGAGGAAGAAGTGGCGATCAGTGCAACCGCTATTGCGCTTGAAAAGGTTGACTTAATGGCGCCAGAAGCCGGTATTTATTGGGTTAGCGTGCAAAACTGGTATGCATCAAAAGCAGGGGCAGCAGATGCGTATACTTTAGCAACCGCCGTTGTTGATGGCGACATTGGCGATAACCTATCCGTTGAAGCTGATACCGCTATTGCAGCACTAACTGAATTTGACCTGCGCTTTAAATGGACATTGGACGATGGTGTTGAAGGTGACATCTACTACGGTGCGATGGACTTAGGTACTAGCTTTGAAAATGCCGGCAATTTAGGCTTAGTCGCGGTCGATATAAAACGCGGCAGCGATGATGTGATCATTTCAAGTAATGCTGATGCTTACATGCGCCGCAACGACAGTGTCGATTATGAAGTTAGCGTGCTGGCAAATTTAACGCCAAGTGAGCGCACTTATACCGTGACAGCAACCGTACCGGCAAGTATGAAAGTAACGGTCGATTCTGTTACCGGTGATGCGATAATTTCCGGTAATGAAATCACTTGGCAGCTTACGCAAGAATCTCTATTTGCCTTAACACCGACTTATACAATGACAAGTAATACCACCGATGCTAGGTGTGACTTACCAAACTTTGGTCAAAATGATACCGGCTCAGGCTATATCGATTTAGCAGCTTTAAATCCGGCCTTAATGCCAAGTACTGCGCTTGATGGCGATGAAGTGACCGCTACCTTTAACCTTGGCGTTAATTTCCTTGGCAAACAGTATACGGCTATCAATGTCTCAGAAAATGGCATTATTTACTTCTCAGGCGCTCTTAGCAATGCATGGCAAAATCAACTTTTACCGACGGCGACAGGCGCTAACAATCTCGTGGCTCCTATGTGGCGTGATTTTAAAGTGGTTCGCACTGATACCTCGGGCGTCACAGTGGCAAATTTTGATAGATATACCATTGTCGAGTTTGATGACATGGTTCACTCATTGACAGTTGATGGTCATTCATCGGGGATTGCCGCTGGTGATATTGAAGATATCATGGATTTCGAAGTGGTATTTGATAGCCAAACGGGGGACTTTTTCATGGCCTACGACAATGTAAATCATCATTGGGGTAATTCATTAGGTGGTACAGTTGGCTATGAAAATGCTAGAAAAGCTGACGGCCAATCTAACATTTATCGCAGGTCTGTTTGGGGCGGTGATAGCGGTGCTATAGGTTCAATTGAAGATATCACGTCTGGCACTGTTTTCTGTTACCAGTTTCAAGGTATTGCATCTATTCCTGCTCGCGTAACTTTCTCAGCAGTGATCATTGAAGACTTTATTGGTGGCCCCATTGACGTAGTCCTGAGGCACAGCACTAACGATGTAAATACCAGAGAAGTTGTTAATAACTCAAGTGTGACTTTTCAAGTTGAAGGCGCACCTACGGCAAGGATTACCGGTGGTTCTACTGTGACTGAGCAAGCAAGAGCCACTTTAGATGCGTCTAGCTCATCAGATCCTAATGGCGATGACCTTACTTATACTTGGCGGCAATTATCAGGTATTCCAGTAAGCTTTAATGCCCATGTAGAAAGCATTAATTTTACCGCGCCGAACGTGGAGAAAAATGAAACGATTGCTTTGCAATTAACCGTAGATGACGGCAACGGCAACACAGATACAACGCTAGCTTCATTATCGATTGTTAATAAGAAAAAAAGTGGTTCGTTCGCTTGGTTAATCTTACTGCTAACGCCATTATTATTTACTCGTCGCCAAAAGGCCTAATGCAATAATCTCACTTGTTGAGCAAAACCGATAGCACTGCAAAAGTTACTTGTTGCTAGCGCTCAGCTCTTAAGCTGTTAGTTTTTAGCTTTAAGTTTTAAGTTTTAAGTTTTTAGCTGTCAGTTTTTAGCTTTAAGCTGTCAGTTATGGTGAGTTTTTCACGGGCAGCTAAAACTGCCAGCTGTGTTTGTTTGGTTTTTGCTGTTTACTGAAAGCTTCAAGCTGACAGCTTACAGCGTTGTTTTTGTGTTTTTACTGAGAGCTGACAGCTCAAAACTGATAGCTTTGCTTTGTATATTAAAATGGCAAGTCTGACATAAGCAATAACAGCCTTATTGGGAATGTGAGCACAGGTTTTTAGTTCCAGACAAAACCTAAGTACTCACCTCCATGTGAGCACAGGTTTTTAGTTCCAAACAAAACCTAAGTACTCACCTCCATGTGAGCAACAAAAGGTTGGGATGGTATTACGAGCAAAAAAAAACAGGGCTGCATAATCAGCCCTGTTTTTTATTAAGCGATAACCTTAGAGGTTAAAAATGAATAGTGGTACCCAAAAATACACCATCAAATTCAATATTAGTATACAAGTCGCTCAAGTCTTCTAGCTCTAACTTAACGGCACGATAGCCCGCGTTAATATTTACATCAACAGCAAGATTATCAATCAGCTCATAGCTCAAGCCGACTTCATAGTCATAAAGGGTATGTGAATCAAATGATAAAAAGTTACCCTGTGCGTATAGGTTTAAGCCTGTTAATGGTAAACCAACATTAGTTGCCACATATAACATAGGTACTATTTCAGTGACCGCAAGGGTACCTGATTGTGTTACCGGTCCAGATTCAATGTTAGCGGTTGCAGAAACTGTGATGTCACCATCGAAATCTCGGCCGGTTAAACCAAAATCGAATGAGATGAGATCATTGTCAAACAATTCATAATACAGGGTGTAATCAACATAACTGATATTAAAGTCAGAGTTAACTTGCGTACCTTGGTCGAAGGTTTCACCTTCAAATTCGAAATCACTCGCCAGTGTTGTGCCACCTTTGGTGTCTAATGACGTAGAGGCTATGCGGATATTAGGAATAACCGGTATTGGATGTTCGAAAGCGATAGAAAAACTGTTTTGCTTTTTGTCCGCTAAATTAAAATCAATTTGAGAAGTGCTTTCACCAAATGTGCCGGAAGCTTGGTTATCCCAAATTTGACCACCTAAATAAATGCCGATAGCATCGGCATGAACATTAGTGGATAAAACCGTAGCAAGCGTAGCCGCTAGCGCTATTTTTTTCATATTTAATTACCCCTGACTCAATAAGTCGTTTAAATCAATCAGTGCAGCATTTGCACGTGATATATAATTAGCCATTACTAGAGAATGATTAGCAAGCATACCAAACCCGCTGCCATTTAGAACCATTGGACTCCAAATTGGCTCTTGACTTGCTTCTAATTCGCGAATGATTTGTTGCACGCTCACTTTAGCATTTTTCTTATCTAACACATCATTAAAATCTACCTCAATGGCTTTTAAGAAGTGTAGTAAAGCCCAACAAGCGCCACGCGCTTCATAGAATTCATTGTCGATAGCCCACCAACTAGTCTTTAATTGCATGCTGTTATCACTTAATGTTGATTGTTGCGCGACACTGTCGCCAGCAAGCTCAATATTCATTTGCTCGCGCCCAACACTGGCGCTTAAGCGTTGCGAATAACTGCCTAAGCGCTTGGTGATTTCTTGGATCCACGAACGTAAATTATCAGAACGAGCATAAAACTGGGCTGACTGGTTATTAACCTCAGTTAACGCGGTTCGATAAGCATATAACTCATTAATGGCTTTTTGGTATTCGCCTTCCGCACTGGGAATAACCCAACTGGTGTGATCAATATTAAATTGTGGTTGCGCGACTTTTAAATTTTTGTTTTCAGCTGATTGAGACTGTGAACGGCTAAAGTCTTGACGCATTACCAATGCCATGCCTCTGACCATTTCTAAAACACCAAATTCCCAAGAGGGAATATTATCTAAAAACACCGATGGTGGCAGCGCATCATTGGATAAATAACCGCCAGGCTTATTCAATAAGGTTTCGGTCACTCGAATAAGTGCGGTTGTCGTGGTATAGCCAACCACAGGAGCGACATTTTCTGCAGCTGCGTCGTTAGTTACTTCAGCACGAATATCAAACTGAGCTGGTTCAAAACTCCAATAAACACCGAGTAAATACAGCGCCAAAAATAGCGCGAGGATCCCTGAAATAACAGTTTTTGTTGAAATATTAACGTTCATATCAAACTCCTAATGATGGTGGTGTTTTTTCTGCTTAAGACCTTTAATAGTATAATTCACATCGATGCTTGATTGATCAGCAAAATGCAGCGTTATGGTAATGTTTTCTTTAGCTTTTAAAGGCTGCTTTAAATCAAAAATCATTAAATGAAAACCCGATGGCTGAAATTGTAAGCTGTCTTTTGCTAAAATATCGACATAGTCACGTTGGCGCATGCGCATCAAACCATCAATCATGGTATGTTGGTGAATTTCAATACGTTCACTGACCTTGCTCGATGCGGTGATTAGTCGCACATTATTTGCTGATAAATTGCGAATAATCATATAGGCTGACGAAATAGATGTGCCTGGGATACTTTCCCTTGCGTAGCCATTTTCAACTAAGACCTCTGTGCTCTGACTTGCAAAAGCCGTGTTAACAACAAAACTACTCACTAATAAGACCAGTAATATTGCTGGTGCAAATATATTCCTCATAAGCCGCTATACATCCCTATTTATCCATATTATGATTTGTCATCACTATTGTAACTAAGCTTGAACAAAATGGATAACTTAATTATTTCAAATGAACACAATGGTGTTCTCATCATCAGCATCAACCGACTCGATAAAAAAAATGCCTTAAACAACGACATGTATCTGGAACTGTGTCGGTTATTTACCTTAGCGAACGAAAGTGATGATATTCGCTGCGTACTGATCCAAGGCGACGAAAAATGTTTTTGTGCCGGTAATGATTTACACGACTTTATTAAATGCAGTGAAAGTGGTGATTTAGCTGCTTTCGATTTAGTTAAAGCTCTTGCCGCATTAGAGAAACCCTTAGTGGCTGCTGTTGCTGGCCCAGCCGTTGGCATAGGCACCACCTTACTTTTACATTGTGACATGGTTTATGCGGCTGACAATGCAAAATTCAAACTACCTTTTACCCAGTTAGGCTTGAGTCCTGAAGCGGGATCAAGCTTATTGTTACCGTTACGCATTGGTCATAACCGTGCGTTTGAATTGCTCGTGTTAGGGAAAATGTTTACCGCTAAGCAGGCGCTTGATTATGGGTTAATTAATGATATTTGCCCTGCTGAAGAGTTACTTGCAACCGCGTTAAATACCGCGAATAATATTGCCAAACTGCCGCTAGACTCATTACTGACCAGCAGAAAATTGATGAAAGCCCACACCCAAGCAATATTGCCACAGGTGATGGAAAATGAAGCGGAGCAATTTAAGCGCTTGGTCAATACCGACGAGTGTAAAACAATTTTAGCGAGCTTCTTTAAGTAAACTTTTTGCTGAAAAGTTCAACTTGAAACGCAGAATATAGCAAAGGTTATATTCTGCACTTCTATTCACATAGATAACAAGGCCAGCTAACCGGCAAGCTTCTTTAACTTTTTCTTTAATTTTTTTACTTTGTCTTCTAATTCTTCATCATCACTAACATCAATCTGCGCAATATATTCGTTTGCTTTCGCCTGCTGTTTTTGTTGAAAATGTAATTGTGCTAAGCGATATTTAACCCAATATTGGTAGTGTTTGTCGGCAAGTGGCAAAGCTTGCATTAAAGCCGAAATACCGAGCAGAGTTTCTTCACCTGATTCTGCTGAAACCTTACCCTGTTGATATAGTGCCCGCGCTTTATCTGCATCATTTTCAGCATATTTAATAGCTAAAACTAAATCAGTACGCGCCTTATCCCAAGCCTTGGCTTTAATATTGGCATTGGCGCGAGCAAAATACAAAGTGCCACTCTCGGGATATTTGGCAAACCCTTCGGCTATGGTTTTTTCGGCTAATGCAGGCTTTTCAGTTTGCCAATAAACCAACGCTATTTGACTATATCCCTGTTCTTCATGGTATTGCTTTAACTGTTTTGCATAAGTTAACGCTTGCTCAGTATCACCGCCAGCAATGCCAGGGGCATTTAGGTGAAAACCTATTAACGTCTTGAGGGCATCTTGATGATCTGGTTTTAGTTCAACCGTTCTTTCCATCGCTTTAATAAAGTCTTTTGCATAACTTAATTTTGAAAAAATACTGGCTTTCTGAACCATGATCACGGCACTAACACCTAAGTAATAATTAATCTCAACATGATTATGATATTGCTTTTGTAATGCTTGAAAATAATTAAATGCATCTTCAGCTTCATCCTTAATAAGTAATAATCTTCCTTTTAGTACTAGACCTGAAATGCCTTTTTTATCTTCTGTAGATAACGCATTAAATGCTTGCTCTGCTAATACGATATTTTCCCGTTCCAACGCTTCTTGCACGGCTTTAACATCTGCATAACTTGTTATGCTTACTGAGGCTAAAAGTGCTAACACCACTAGTTTTTTCTTCATTCTACATCCTGTATTTTGATTATAAAAAAATATTAATATTGCACCGCTCGCTTATCTCGGGTTACTAACCAAATAACACCTACAACTAACAATATCGGCCAGAAAACGCCAACCAGCAACATAGCGCCGCCACCTAACACTAGCATAGCAACAAATATTAATGAACCAAATACACTCATGACTATCGCTAAGGCAACTAACACTAATAGCACTACCACTATGGCTGAAATGCTAATAGCCTGTAAGGGCTCAATCAATTGCTCGCCCATATAAATATCCACATCAAGCAACTCGATAAAACTGGAACCTAAAACATAGGTTAAAAATAGCGTGGCAAATATGGCTAAAAAAAGTGCTTTAAAAAATGACATTGCCTTTCCTCTTGCTGATACCAACCTACTGACTTATTAAAGCTTTCAGCGTCAATGATCTTTATAGTTAAAATTGTCAGGTGGACGTTAGCGCGGGTTAGGCATTAACAGTGTTGCCACTAAATAGGCAACACCTGTCGCGACAGGAAACATCAATAATGCGACAATAGCGCCTGCTCTAACCGCAATACGAGGCAGATGGTAATATTTGGCAATGCCGCCACAAACACCCGATAACTTCTTATGGACAACATCTTTAGTTAAGGTTTTATCAACTGAATACTCGCGATTAAAACTCATGATTTACTCCTAGTGCCCGACATGGCGACTTTTTAATATTTTTTTGTAAAATGTTAACTTTTCACCGAAAGCTCGATAATTACCGATGCGTTAGACATCACAACAGTAATTATCTATGGTGAATAGAGCTGCGCACTGTTTTAGCCATTCGCTACTTTTTGCTTTAATTGCTCAAGCTCTTGTTCAATATTGTCATCCCTTTCTAGCTCACGAAATTGACTAGCTAAATCTTCTGACGATGTCATATCGAATGCTTCTACTTGCGCCTCTACACGATCTATTTTTTGTTGATAACGTTCAAATTTATTTATCGCTTCCTCAATATTATGAACGACGGCTTTTTCACGAACTTTTAAACGCACTTCTGCTGATTGTTGACGGATTGCATAGGCTTCTTGTTTGCGCTTAGCCTCAGTTAATTTGCTTTGCAAGCGCTGGCTATCTTGTTGCACAGCCGTTAAGTATTCATCTAACTGTGCTAATTCTTGATTCAATTCATACAATTTTTGGCTACAACTTTGTTTTTCAAGCAACGCAGACTTAGCTAAATCTTCACGCTCTTTACTCAAAGCAAGTTCCGCTTTTTTTCGTGAATTAGCAATGCGGCTTTCTAAGTCACGAATATTGCGTATTAGTGATTTCTTTTCCGCAATTTGTTTAGCCGCTGTTGAGCGCACTTCAACCAAAGTTTCTTCCATTTCTTGAATTATTAGCTTAAGCATTTTCTCTGGCTCTTCTGCTTTATCTAACATCGCATTGATGTTGGCGTTAATAATGTCGGTAAATCTTGAAAACATACCCATAATATTTCTCCTATAACTTTTCTGAAGTTTGTTGTTTTAGTTGCGGTAATGTGGCTGGTTTGACAAGCGCCGCTAACTCTTGAGTCTGCACTGTGCTGTAGCGGCTTGAAAAACGCTTTAATTCGACCCTAATTGAGTTTGATAGCTTGGCTGAAATATCACGCACTGCCTGTTGCCCTTGTGCCTGCACTGTTGCTGCTAAGTTTTGCTCTATAGCCACTTCCTTGGCCGCAGCATTGAGTGTAAAGAGCATAGTGCAAGATAATAAAACGCTGCATAATACAGCTTTGTTTGGTAATAGTTTCATTATTAATATCCTTATGTCTGTCACATGAGGAGTCAATCAGTTGCTCGTCATGTGGGTATCTGACATCACTATTACAAGTGCTGTGCCAATTATTTAAAAACACTTAACTGATTGTTATTAATGTTATTTTACAACATAAGGAATAACGACAACTTTAGAGACATAATATGTCAAACTATAATTTGGTCAATATCTACACTAAGTTTAGTGAAATTGACCAATACTGAATTGATGATTTTATAAGCAAGGTATGTTTCAAGAAAAGACAAAAATAGCAAGATGATCAGTGAATGAATCGTGTCAGGATAATTACGGCAAAAATATCTTGCCGTAATATAGCAATGTCGCCAGCAGTAATATTAAGGAAGGTTATTGGGTTACCACTTCGCTTTCAGGTAATGAGCCCCATTCACTCCAAGAGCCATCATATACTCGTAGCGCTTTACGCCCGGTAATATCTGCTGCTAGCGCCAGCACACAAGCGGTAACACCCGAGCCACAACTCATGATCATGGCTTGATCATTTACATTGAGATTAACGAAAATCTCCTCTAACTCTTCAGCAGACTTAAGCAGCCCCTGCGTTAACAACTCGTTATAAGGTAAATTTTTAGCATTTGGCATATGGCCACTACGTACGCCAGCACGAGGTTCGGCATCTACGCCATTAAATCTGCCCTTACCACGGGCATCTAATATCAGCTCATGCTGCGATCGTGTTTGCGCTTGCACATCCTGGCAATGACAAAAGAAGCCCGGCTGCTCTTCTGCAACAAAGTTACCAATAGTGTTATTGCGCTTCACGTCAATTTCAATCGGCTGGTCAGCAATAGGTTTATTCAATTTTATCCAATAAGGTAAGCCGCCATCTAATACGGCGATATTCTTATGGCCCATAGCCTTAAACATATACCAAGCTCGTGCCGCAGAAAATAGACCTAAATCATCGTATACCACAATCTGGCTTTGTTGATTAATGCCTAGCTCTTTGGCCGCTTTTTCAAACTGTGATGCTGATGGCATAGTATGTGGTAAGTTACTTTTTTGATCGGAAAAGTCTTGGTTCAGGTCAAAGCGACGAGCGTTAGGAATACGATATTCTGGCCAACTATACTTTGCCGCAGCCATGTTACCAACGGCGGGTATACTAGCATCGAGTATCACCAGATCTTTACTGGAAAGAATTGCGTGTAAATCTACACAAGAAATCAATTGTTGAAAATAAGTCATCGCCGAAGCCTCCGTGGTCAAGATATAGCAAAGCTAGCCGAGATCAAGGCCAATGTACAGAGTTTGGTTAAAGGTATGTCAGGTAATTAATGCGAGGAGCTAGATTTCAGCGCTAGAGTAGCTTATACCAATTTCATTAAATCATTGCCCATTGTTTTGCATCAAGATTATACATATTTACTTAGAAGGAGATAAAACGGTATTAGTTCATAAATCTAGCTGATTGAAAAGTTACGTATAAGAGACAGGGACCTGAGTACTTAGGTTTTGTCTGGCACTTAAAACCTGTGCTAGCAAACCCAATAGCCAGCTTTTGCTCAATCAAGCGCCTTGCCATGATTTATTGCTCCTACGCACAACAAGATCGCAAACATAATGAAACTAATGGGATTAATAGTGGGCAATAGCTCTACTGTGTCGCGATTAAAAATCAGCAGTAAAGCGAAACTATTTAAAAATGACCACTAAGGTAATAAAGATTCTTTTCCTGCTTCTAAACGAGCAACGACAAAAGAGGTAGCCAGCATACAGACACTGGGTAACATAAACAGGGTAAATAACATGGCTAAGCTTGGCATCGCAGTATTCCTTTTCAGCAGTTAAAAGCGCTATATTTTTACAGCGTTATTAATTAAGTTGCATAAACACTTACAAAGGTTGTGCCAACGCATAAAGAAAAAACTAAAGCATTGTTTTTAAAGTGAATTTATTTTTTATTATATATTGAAATTAACCAAGAAAATGCTGATATTGCAGCGATGTGGTTAAATTTACTAATTTGTAGTGGCTTTTATTAACGCTATCAACCAAGGGAGCAACTGACTAAACGTCCCGACATTGTACGCTACATTTTCAATGTCGGAATTTTTAAAAAATCAACTCGACTTCAACTAACCGCCTTAAAAACTAAATTGACGTTAAGTTCGGGTTAAGCAGTAATACCTTAGCAAAAGCTTGCTGTAATACTTCCCCGCCAATATCTTTGCCATTCGCATTTTCACTTAAATAACGGCGAAATTGCTTAGCACCCGCGAGGCCATTGCATAAACCTAACATATGCCTTGCCACATGCCAGGCTCGGCCACCACTGGCGACATGGCGATCAATATAATCGGCCATTTCATCCAGCACTGCTTGCCGGGTTTTAACGGCAGTGCCTGTTTGCCAAATCTCATTATCGGCGTGAACTAACATATACGGGTTTTGGTAAACTTCGCGCCCTATCATTACACCGTCAATATGCTGCATATGCTCATTCGCTTGGGCAAACGAGGTAATACCGCCATTGATGGAAATGTCTAGCTTGGCAAAGTCTTGTTTAAGTTGATAGACCCGTTGATAGTCCAGTGGCGGAATATCTCGATTTTGCTTCGGACTTAAGCCACTGAGCCAAGCTTTACGGGCATGAATAATAAAATGCTGACAACCGGCCGCACTAACCGTAGTTAAAAATTGCTGCAAAAACTCATAACTGTCTAAGTCATCAATACCAATACGAGACTTGACCGTGGTGGGAATATTAGTCGCGTTTTGCATGCTGGCAACACAATCTGCCACCAGCTCAGGCTCTGCCATTAAACAGGCACCAAATTTACCATTTTGCACGCGGTCCGACGGACAGCCGACATTAATATTTATTTCATCGTAGCCATGCTGCTCAGCAATTTTCGCACATTCGGTCATCGCCGTGACATCACTACCGCCAAGCTGTAACACCAATGGATGCTCTTGCTCGTTATAGGCTAAGTAATTACCTTTACCATGCAAAATAGCGCCTGTGGTCACCATTTCGGTATACAAGACAGTACGCTTGGACATGACACGATAAAAATAGCGACAATGACGATCGGTCCAATCAAGCATAGGCGCAATGGAGAGTTTGTGAGAAATCATAAAGTTAACTATAAAAGCCTTAGGGTTTAAGCGTGTTTAATCGTTAAAAATAACGACTAAAATATTGTTAAATTATACGGGGTTTCGAGGGGTAAAACAAAAAAATTAACGCTAAATGATTAGGCGGAAAGCCGGAGTAAAAGTTAATTATTTATTACCAGCGCATAACAAAAGCGATGATGATATCAAAGGATAGCGCACAAAACTTCACAATAAATTTTGCGATTAAATATTACAATAACAGCCCTTTACATCGCTGATGACCAAATCTGAATTATAACCTTGAGCGTAATTTTGTAGCACAGCTTCAACATAGCCATTAGATTGTGAACAGGCTAATCCGGCGGAATATGGGCCAAAATATAACAACTGCTCTAAACCTCCAACAATTAATATTGCCGGTGTTGATGGGATAATTGTTAGCAAATCAGCGGGCAAATTAATGTTGATAATATCAAAACCATCTGACTTTGCTTGTTTATTAATCGCCAGCTTATGTTCTTCGCTGTATTGTGTACATGAACAATCATTACTAGTGAAGTGAATAATAGCTTTACTTAAGTCGACATTTTTCAGTGCTGCAATTTCTCTAACTTGTTGAATAACAGCGCTACTATCATACTCCGATAATTTCATCTTAGGATCAAATGGCATTAAACGACCGGTAATAAAATAGGTTGCCGCAGTAAATGTTAAGCCAAGCCAGAGCACAAACACGGTATAATGATACCGTGTTATCTTTTTATTTAAAGCTGGCAATACTTGCCTCTAATGACCTTACGGCGTCTGATATTTGATTGACTTCTACTGCTAACATCTCAACCTTTTTCACATCATCTTGCCCTAGCAAACTCATTTTTTCGCTGCTTTGCGCAATTTCATTGGTTGTTGTTGATTGCTCCTCAACTGCGGCAGCTACTGAATGCGCGATATCACTAGATAATGAGACTAATTGCGCAGCATTAACAACTTCCACATTGGCTTTTTCTGCTACTGAAATAACCAGCTCCACCGCATCAAGGCATTCACCCATTAATTGTGTCGAAGATTTCGAATAAGCCACAAGCTGAGTTAGGGTAGTGGCTATTTTATCTGTACTTTCCTTGGTTCTATTTGCCAATGCCCTTACTTCATCAGCAACTACTGCAAAGCCACGCCCTTGCTCGCCAGCTCTGGCCGCTTCAATTGCTGCATTTAACGCTAATAAGTTCGTCTGATCTGCAATACTTGTTATTTCTGATAAAACCTTGGTAATAACATCGCTAGCGCTAGCTAAAGCGGTGATTTCATCACTGGTTTTATTCAGTGCACCGGTAAGTTCACTATTTTTAAGGTTTATTTCTTCTATGTATTGATTAGCTGTCTTAGTCGAGGAGCTCGCATCTTGCATTTGATCACTGAGTTTAGTGGTATCTTGTGCAATAGATGCCACTGTTACTGCCATTTCTTCAACCGAGGATACTATGATTTCAGTCTCTTGTTGCCTATTGCTAGCCGAGGCTTCAAGCTCGGCCTTTACTAACATCAAATTATTTGCGTGTACTATCACTTCATCTGTTTGGGTTTTAACACCTGAAACGACATTATCAAAAATAAATAAAAGTCGATTAAACTCTTCTAGCGCTGCATTGCCGCGAGCGTCAGTTCTTACTTTTAAATCAAGTGACTTTTCATTAGCGATTATGATATGGGTTGCTTGCACTAACTCCTTACCCGCTTGACTATCATCATATAAAGTTTTAGCGATAAGGCCCGCAATAATAGCTTCTGCAATGGCATAAACGGCATGAATAATAACGGTTGAAAACAGTAACCGTTCTTCATCAAAAACATAGACACCGACACCATCTACTTGCATAAAATAAAACGACGTATGATGAATAGCGACGACCGCTATGGCAGAAACAAATACCTTCCAGTCACTAAAAATGATCAGCATAGCCAATAAGATGAAAATTTCAAAATGAACTTCTATCAAGCCATTCATTTGATGGATATGTAGAGCCGCAAATATCATCGCTGATATTGCCGATGCATGTTTGGTTAATGCCGCATCGGGTATAGTCTTCATCATCCATAACGGCACAAACAGTGCTGGAATTCCGATAAACAAAGCCTCTGTAAGTGTGCTATAGACAAATGCCATCGCAATTGACTCAAAAAACAGCAAGACCAGCACACTTGAAAATACTTTATTTATTTTCCTCATAACTTTCTCTCTACAACCTAAATTAATGAATATTTAACTATTTATTTACAAGTTTAATATTGTACCGTTAATATGAGTTAAATAGAATAAGAGATCGCTTAGAAAGCATTCAATAAACTTTATAGATATAACTGATAGGTGCCAAACATCACCAAAGTAGTAACATCATTATAAAATCAGACAAAGCTGAAGAGATAATAATCAAAGTATTCTAGCTTTTTTACTAAACTGAACGCGCCGCGTATTTGCCCTACGCATAATCTGTCACAATATCTTCTAAGTAATGGTCTTTAATGAGTGTTTTTACATTTTCAGGTATTAATAACTGCTTCATTAAGTTTATGTTCTTGTTGTGCGTAGGAAAAATCAATCAGGGCAAGGCGCTACTATTTCTTGGCTTTAAACTTCCCCAACTTAACCACCCAAGCAGTTTAGTTGCTTAAATCAAACGCTCTTTTAGGTGCTACAACTGCACATACTGTGATCGTGTGCCCTAAGCCCCACGTTTGAATGCCTTTGAGCTTAGGCTTTAGAGTTCCAAAAAACCTTTAACTATAATGGCTAGCTGCGCTCTTGAATCTGCCTCTCTTGGCAAGTTTTTAGCAAATAAAAAGGTCAGCATAATAACCAGAGTAACTTGCAGATAATTGAGTTAAATTCATAAGAAACCTTACTATTCCTCTTTTGGTAGATATTTATAGCCGGTGATCATGGCAGAAACTAAGGCTGTTTTCTCCCTACGCTCAGCGACAATAACACCTAAAATATGTAAAGGAATAAGCAGTAGCAAACTATAAAACACATAGATATGGGCAGTGATAAATGGCGTTCTTATCTCGCGCATTTTTTTATACGCCGCTTCATCAACGTTGACCTTTGAATATGGTTTTATCTCGGCAACATTGGCTTTGTCTATGGCAATACTTTCAGCAAAATATTGACCAAATGGCGGATAATAAATATCGGTGCCGGCAATAACCAAGCCTGAAATTAATTGTACTGACATTAAAAAGAACAAGGCGAGGATCATTAATTTCCCTAATGGATTATGCCCTTTGTAGGCGGTTTTTTTCTGCTGTTTAAATTCCACTAATTCTTTTGTAAAGCCCTTGTTAAACGGTAAGATTTCCCGCCACCTTTCATGAGCCTTACCGATAAAACCAATCATTAATCTAAACAGCAAATTAACGGCAAACACATACCCTATGCTGACATGTATAGTTTTTAACAGCACTTTTCCGTCAGTGTCAATACCCAGTAACTTGCCATTTAAAATAATGAGTCCGAGCGCAATCAGTAGTGTAATAGCGATGACATTTATCCAATGAAATAGCCTAACACCGCGACTCCATACAAAAACTTGCTGACGTTTAATGGTCATATTAACCTCACTTTTTTTGCCTGATATTAGATTAGTAATGACGATTCTCGATAACAGGCTTTAGCAAAAATGTTGGTAAATTGATAAAACTTACTACCAACCGTCACTTGTTCAGAGGTATTGAATTAGCCTTTTTCCTTGCTGTCACACAGCAGCCACTTTAAGTAAAACCCTCTTATACTTAGCTAGCTGCTCATAACCTAGGCGGCAGACTGCCGAATAATGAGAGCTAGTGCATTACTTATTATCACCAGTATTTAGCTTAGACACTTGCGCTAGAACAATTGTTTAATAGTAATTTAGTATATATTGACCCGATGTTAAGTTTGGATAATGTTTCTAACAAGCATCAACACATCGCTTTAATACTGACTTTATGTGTTAATTATGAACTTTTCATCAGGCAAAATCATTGGACATAAGTTAGTTTTATCTATTTTAACGGTCATTTTTTCAACATGGTACATTTGCCCCTTGCTTTTATATACTACTGATAATAGGAAGCTTTATGAGAGACAAAACCATAGCGACAATCTTACTTGTCATTATGTTCTTAAATTTTTTTGACGTGCTCACCGATATATCTTTAGGTGTGCCTGGATGGCATATTTTCTCTGAAAGCCTGATTGTTATTATCTCAGGAATAGGGGCCTTTTTTTTAGTGAAAGATATACGCACAAGAACCTCTGATATCGCGAGGCTGAAAAAAGCGCTGTTAGTGTCTGATGATAAATTTAGAAATATCTCTGATGAAATGAAAAATGCTCGCCATGAATACAGCGCCGTTATTCATAGCCAATTCTTACAATGGTCGCTAACACCGAGCGAACAAGAAGTCGCGATGCTATTACTCAAAGGCTTAAGTTTTAAAGAAATCAGTGCGGTCAGAAACACCAAAGAAAAGACCGTTCGGCAACAGGCATCGACTATCTACAATAAATCTAATGTTGAAGGTAGGCATGAATTCGCCGCATGGTTTTTAGAGGACTTTATACAATAATTTTCGAGTTAAGTTAGCTATAATTAGCAGCCTTAATTCGTTAAGTTTTTCTCAAAATATTTTCTAAAATCCGCTCCCGAATAAACAATCATTACTACGCACCCTGCGCCATCAGTGCAGACACAAGCTTTAGGGCAGTATTCGTAATTTTCTATTTAACCTGTTTTTTCTACACTTTGTCTCATATTTAATCGAACAATAGTCACTTAATGGTTAAAAAGTGTTATAAATAAGCGTTTTTACAAACTTATTCGGTTTAAATTCATCAGGAAAATCATGAGAATCATGACACATTCAATCAAATCAGCCTTACTTTGCCTATGCCTTGCTGCGAGTGGTAATATCTTGGCAAAAAACAGCATAAGTGACGATAAATTTCGTCAATTAGAAGAGAATTTACCCACACCAAACACCTACCGTACAGCATCTGGTGCACCTGGCCATCAATATTGGCAACAAGAGGTTGATTACAAAATTGACATCACCTTAGATGATGAAAAACAAACCTTGTCTGGCAGTGAAACTATTGATTACACCAATAATTCTCCTGACACCTTGCGTTATTTATGGCTGCAGTTAGATCAGAATAAATTAGCTAAAAACTCAGCGGCAAAAACTAGCAGCACAGCGCCGAAGAAAAAAGTCACCTATAGCGGTTTACGTAACGCCATTGAAACTGACACCTTTAACGGCGGCTATGATATTACTCAGGTTACCGGCTCAAACGGTAAAGCTTTAAAGTATATTATCAATGGCACCATGATGCGCATTGATCTACCCAAAGCACTTAAGTCGGGTGATAGCGTAGAGTTAAATATTAACTGGAACTACCAACTGCATGAGCAAAAAGTATTAGGCGGTCGTTCAGGTTACGAATGTTTTAAACAAGATGATAACTATTTGTACGAAATTGCCAGCTGGTTCCCGCGTGCAGCCGCTTATTATGACGTCATGGGTTGGCAAAATAAGCAGTTTATTGGTAGCGGTGAATTCACTTTAGAATTTGGTGACTATGAGGTGAGCATTACCGTACCTGCTGATCATGTTGTGGCCGCAACTGGTGTCTTGCAAAACCCAAAAGAAGTATTAAGCAAGACTCAACGTCAGCGTTTAGCAGAAGCAAAAACAGCGGATAAGCCGGTCTTGATTATTACTCCTGACGAAGCCTTAGCGAATGAGAAGTCTCGCTCTAACAAAAGCAAAACTTGGCAGTTTGAAGCGAAAAATGTACGTGACTTTGCTTTTGCCTCAAGCCGCAAATTCATTTGGGATGCTCAAGGCTATAAAGGCGGTAAAACTGACACTATGGCAATGTCTTATTACCCGAACGAAGGTAACCCGCTGTGGGAAAAATACTCGACAGAAGCCATTATTCACACCATGGAGCAATACAATAAGTATACCTTTGATTATCCCTATCCCGTGTCAATCTCGGTCAATGGCCCCGTTGGCGGCATGGAATACCCGATGATCACCTTCAATGGTCCACGCCCAACTTTAGATAAAGAAACTGGTGAAAAAACCTATTCTCGGGCAACAAAATACGGCTTAATTGGCGTGATCATTCATGAAGTAGGACATAACTACTTCCCGATGATAGTGAACTCTGACGAACGCCAATGGACTTGGATGGACGAAGGTTTAAATACTTTCCTACAATTTGTCGCTGAGCAAGCGTGGGAAGAAAACTACCCGTCACGCCGCGGTGATGCGGCTAACATTGTCAATTACATGAAAAGTCAGAACCAAGTGCCGATCATGACCAACTCAGAGTCCATTCTGCAATTTGGTAATAACGCTTATGGCAAACCAGCTACGGCCTTAAACATTTTACGAGAAACCATAATGGGCCGTGAATTGTTTGATTTTGCCTTTAAAGAGTACGCGCTTCGTTGGAAGTTTAAACGCCCGACGCCCGCTGATTTTTTCCGCACCATGGAAGATGCTTCTGGTGTTGATTTAGACTGGTTTTGGCGTGGTTGGTTCTACACCACAGATCATGTTGATATTGCTCTAGGTAACATTCATTTATATCGCCCTAATAGCCAAAACCCAGATACGGAAGCGGCTTGGGAGCGCGCATTAGATAATGAAAAACCAACGTTTATCAGTAAAGTTCGCAATAATGGCCAATGGGTTCGCAGCCATGACAAACCTGAGCTGCTAGATTTTTACAACGAACATGACAAGTTTACCGCCACCAACGCAGCACGTAACACATATAATGCGAGTAACAAAAAACTAGAGCAATGGCAAAAAGACTTACTCCTTGACGAACGCAACTTCTACATTGTTGATTTCGAAAACAAAGGCGGCTTAGTTATGCCGATAATTTTAGAGCTAACTTACGCAGACAACACGGTTGAGCGGGTAACTTTACCGGCTGAAATTTGGCGACGTAACAGCAAAAATGTTTCTAAGTTATTTATTCGTGATAAAGAAATCACGGCGATTGCGATAGACCCGAACTGGGAAACCGCTGATGTTGATGTCAATAACAACTACTGGCCTGCTCGGCCCATCAAATCTCGCTTTGAGCTATACAAGCGCAAGAAAAAAGACATGATGCGTGATTATAATGTGGAATTGAAAAGTGCTGATGATAACGAAGACGACGATAAGCCACAGGCTGAGAAAAACTAATGTGGTTAACCTTAGCTAAACGCACTTTGGTTTTGCTATTGTGTGGGCTAGCCGCTAATGCGCTAGCCCACCGCTACTTTTTTAGCATCACCGAGTTAGCATTGAATGAAAATACTCAGTCATTAGAAGTTATTCATCAAATAACCGCGCACGACATTGATAACCTGATTGCCGAGGATAAGCAGATACATTTTTCGGTTGCTCATCCTGAATACGAGCACTATGTTCGCCAATATGTTGAAGCGCATTTCCAGCTGCATTATCATGGTCAAGAAGTGCCGTTACAGTGGGTCGGGCTTGAAATAAATAAGGGTAATATCTTTCTTTATCAAGAAGCCCAGTTTCAACAGCCGCTCATTGGGTTAACAATAACCAATAGTTTGCTCAGCCATAGTTACCACAAACAAGTGAATACAGTAAATTATCGTGATAAAGTGATAAAAGGTAGCTTAACTTTCAACAGATCAGTTACTATTAATAGTATCGCAATTAATAATTAATCTAGTTAGATTTACATTTCGCCCAGAAGCGTGCAAAATCAAATGACTAGATTAAAGAAAAAGCCTTTGGAAAACATTCATGAATGTAGAGTTTATTAACCCGTTTCTGTCATCAATGCTTAACGTTATGTCAACTATGGCACAAATGGAGCTCATCCCTGAAAAGCCGCGTTTAAAAAAGAATGAAGTCGCAAAAGGCGATGTTTCAGGTTTAATCGGTATGGTAAGTGCGCAAACTAAGGGCTCTTTATCTATCACATTTGAAGGTAAGTTAGCCTTGGCCACCATGAAAAATATGGTCGGCGAAGGTCCCGATGAAATCAACGAAGAAATTACTGATTTAGTGGGGGAGATTACCAATATGGTGACGGGTGGCGCGAAGCGTATGCTCAGTGAGAAAGGCTTCGAGTTTGATATGGCAACGCCTATGGTAGTGTCTGGTATTAACCACACCATAAATCATAAAGCTGATGGCCCAATTGTTATCATCCCTTTAGCTTCAAAATTCGGTAAAGCATATATTGAATTTAGCTTCGATAAATAGCGTCATGACATAACCCTTATCAGCCTCGTTAACATACGGGGCTTTTTTATGTTCAGGATGAACGGTATGCCATGATCACAGGGATGTGAAAGAATGGCGATGTTCAGGATGAACGGTATGCCATGAGCACAGGGATGTGAAAGAATGGCGATGTTCAGGATGAACGGTATGCCAT
>Ga0209344_10000476_pt1 | contig 69727 bp, 57 predicted proteins | sample Cruoilmetagenom6_FD_187293 | JGI IMG/M metagenome (GOLD analysis project Ga0209344, IMG submission 187293) | Oil polluted marine microbial communities from Coal Oil Point, Santa Barbara, California, USA - Santa Barbara Oil Seep Sample 6 (SPAdes)... | ecosystem: Environmental > Aquatic > Marine... | reverse complement strand
CGATGGGATTCATTAAAAAAACTATTAACGGATAAATAATAAATAGCAATGGCACATCCTAAGAGAAAAATCTCGAAAACAAGAAGAGATAAGAGAAGAACGCATTACAAAGCTACTGCCCCTACAATTGCAACAGACCCAACAACTGGTGAGTCGCATCTTTTCCACAGAGCCCACTGGCATGAAGGAAAAATGTACTACCGTGGTCAAGTTGTAATTGATGCAACTGAGCAAGTAGAAGCATAATTCTATACATTTTACTGAAAAACTCTCACAGCAACGTGAGGGTTTTTTTGTTTTTTCACTTTGCAAAAAGTCAAAAACAACTTAATTATTGCCGAATTTCAAGTAAAATTTAGTAATTTTCACTCTTTTTAAAAGATTTTTGGTCTTTTTTGTGAATTTTAATTCAGCTTTATGAATACTATCACGGCAGCTATTACCGCTGTAGGGAGTTACGTTCCAGATTACGTTCTCTCCAACAAAGTTCTGGAAACAATGGTAGATACCAATGATGAATGGATCACCAGCAGAACAGGAATTAAGGAAAGGAGAATATTAAAGGATAAAGACAAAGGCACCTCCTATCTTGCTATCCAAGCAGCTAAAGACCTTCTTCAAAAAAGCAATACAGATCCCGCAGAAATTGATATGGTTATCATGGCAACTGCAACGCCAGATATGCCCGTAGCGGCAACCGGAGTTTATGTAGCCACGCAAATTGGCGCCGTAAACGCTTTTTCATATGATTTGGTTGCAGCCTGCTCCAGTTTTCTCTTCGGAATGTCAACAGCAGCACGTTATATTGAATCTGGAAAATATAAAAAAGTACTTCTTATTGGCGCAGACAAAATGTCGTCAATCATTGATTATACTGATAGAACTACCTGTATTATTTTTGGTGACGGTGGTGGAGCAGTCTTATTTGAGCCTAATAATGAAGGTTTAGGTGTAAAGGATGAGTACCTCCGCACCGATGGAGTGGGAAGACCTTTCCTAAAAATTGATGCGGGCGGATCTTTGCTTCCTGCGTCTATAGAAACTGTAAACAACAAGCAACATTATGTTTTCCAAGAAGGTAAAACGGTATTTAAATTTGCCGTTTCAAATTTGGCAGATGTTTGCGAAAAAGTGATGCAACGGAACAATCTTTCAGGAGAAGACGTTAATTGGCTCGTACCTCACCAAGCCAACAAAAGGATCATCGATGCTGCGGCTTCACGAATGAAACTTCCCGATGAAAAAGTAATGATTAACATCCATAAATACGGTAATACAACTTCGGCAACATTGCCGCTGTGTTTGGCGGATTATGAAAAACAACTCAAAAAAGGAGATAATTTGATATTTGCTTCCTTTGGTGGAGGCTTTACTTGGGGCGCCGTTTATTTGAAATGGGCCTACGATTCAAAATAATTTTAACCAACCCAAAAGACTAAATTTTATAATATGGATTTAAAGGATATTCAAAACTTGATCAAGTTTGTTGCCAAGAGTGGCGCCAGCGAAGTAAAACTTGAAATGGAAGACATAAAGATCACTATCAAAACAGGATCTGAAGATGGTAGAGGTGAAACAACTTACATTCAACAAATACCTGGAATGTCGCAGCCGCAAATGCAACAACAGCAGACTGGGTTGCAACAGGTTTCTCCGCAACCCTCACCACCTAACGTGGAAGCAGCAGCTGAGAACTCTAAGTACATAACTATTAAGTCACCAATTATCGGTACTTTTTATAGAAAACCATCACCGGACAAACCTGTTTTTGTTGAAGTGGGAAGCACCATAAATACAGGTGATGTTCTTTGTGTGATTGAAGCAATGAAACTTTTTAACGAAATTGAAAGTGAAGTTTCTGGAAAAATTGTAAAGGTTTTGGTAGATGATTCTTCACCAGTAGAATTTGATCAACCATTGTTTTTAGTAGATCCATCATAAATGTAAACTCCAAATCACAAATTCCAAATTCCAATTATATTGGGATTTGAAAATTTGGGATTTGTTATTTAAGAAACCTTATGTTTAAAAAGATATTGATTGCAAATAGGGGCGAAATAGCACTGCGAATTATCCGCACCTGCCGCGAAATGGGTATAAAAACGGTTGCAGTTTATTCAACAGCCGATGCAGAAAGTTTACACGTGCGTTTTGCAGATGAGGCGGTTTGTATTGGACCACCATCAAGCAATTTAAGCTACCTAAAAATGTCCAATATAATCGCAGCTGCAGAAATAACAAATGCAGATGCAATTCACCCTGGCTATGGATTTCTTTCTGAAAACGCAAAGTTTTCAAAAATCTGTCAAGAGCATGGAATAAAATTCATTGGTGCCTCGCCAGAAATGATTGACCGCATGGGTGATAAAGCTTCGGCCAAAGCCACAATGAAGGCAGCCGGAGTCCCTACTGTTCCTGGAAGTGAAGGGATTATCCCTTCTTTTGAGAAATGTGAAAAACTGGCCGAAGAGGTTGGTTATCCCGTAATGCTTAAAGCCACTGCAGGAGGTGGCGGAAAAGGGATGCGTGCAGTTTGGAAAAAAGACGAACTTAAAAAAGCTTGGGATAGTGCCCGTCAGGAAGCTTCCGCAGCCTTCGGTAACGATGGAATGTATATGGAAAAGCTCATTGAAGAGCCGCGCCATATTGAAATCCAAATTGTAGGTGATAGCACAGGTAGAGCATGCCATTTAAGTGAACGCGACTGTTCCATTCAGCGTCGCCATCAGAAGCTTACGGAAGAAACTCCAAGTCCGTTTATGACGAAGAAACTCCGTACAGATATGGGTAATGCCGCCGTAAAAGCCGCAGAATATATTAAATACGAAGGCGCAGGTACCATAGAATTTTTGGTAGACAAACACCGCAATTTCTACTTTATGGAGATGAACACCCGTATTCAAGTAGAGCATCCAATTACGGAACAGGTAATTGATTACGATTTAATACGTGAGCAGATTTTAGTTGCCGCTGGTGTACCAATTTCAGGGAAAAATTACACACCACAACTTCACGCTATAGAATGTAGAATAAACGCAGAAGATCCTTACAACGATTTCCGTCCTTCTCCGGGTAAAATCACCGTTTTGCACGCGCCAGGAGGCCACGGTGTGCGTTTAGATACACACGTTTATGCTGGATATACAATCGTGCCAAATTATGATTCAATGATTGCAAAGCTTATTACTACTGCACAAACCCGTGAGGAAGCGATCAACAAAATGAAACGCGCTTTGGATGAGTTCGTGATTGAAGGTATAAAGACTACAATCCCGTTCCACCGTCAGTTAATGGACGAGCCGGATTATGTGGCTGGAAATTATACCACAGCGTTTATGAATACTTTTAAAATGAATGAACCTGAAGAGGAATAGTTCTTTTTAAATAATAAACAACAAGCACCAAATTCCAAAAGACTTATCTTTGGTTTTTGGTGCTTTTTATTTTGGAATTTCTTAATTATGAATCTTTCTTATTGGGAACATAAAACCTGGTTTTCAAAAATCGATTTCGCTGTGATTGGTAGTGGAATTGTTGGGCTAAACTGTGCTTTAGAACTTCGAAAAAAATATCCTAAAAGCAAAATCGTTGTGTTTGAACGTGGCCTGCTTCCCAGTGGTGCGAGTACTAAAAATGCTGGTTTTGCCTGCTTCGGAAGTATTTCAGAAATATTGGAAGATTTAAAAAACCATTCCGAAGAAGAGGTTATTCAAATTGTAAAAAACAGGGTTGAAGGTTTAAAATTATTACGAAATACCCTAAGTGATGAGCAATTGGATTATAAAGAATACGGTGGCTACGAACTTTTTACCAATGATGATGCTGAACTTTTTGAAAACTGCAAATCAAAGATTGGCTTTGTAAATGAGTTGTTGAAACCAATTTTCAATGCCGAAGTTTTTTCAGAAAAAGAAAATCATTTTGGCTTTAAAAATATTCAGCCAAAACTTATTTATAGTGCATTTGAAGGACAGATTGACACGGGAAAAATGATGCTCGGCCTTATTAAAAAAGTGTCAGAAGAAAATATTTTGATATTGAACTCTTCTGAAATCACAAACATTTCAGATAATGGCGGAACTGTTTCACTTCAAATAAATTCATCGGCAGACATTTCAGTAAAAAAAGTCTTTATTGCAACAAATGGGTTTGCAAAGCAATTTTTAAAAGAAGATGTAAAACCCGCAAGAGCACAGGTTTTGGTGACCAAACCCATTGAAAACCTTCAAATTAAAGGAACGTTCCATTTGGATAAGGGTTATTATTATTTTAGAAATATTGAAAATAGAATCCTTTTTGGCGGCGGTAGAAACCTCGATTTTAAAGCTGAGGAAACCACGGAAATGGAATTGACAGAATTGGTTCAAAGCAAGTTGGAGCAGTTGCTTAAAACCGTAATTTTACCAAATCATTCTTTTGAAATTGACCAACGCTGGAGCGGCATTATGGGAATGGGAGATCAAAAAAAACCAATTATAAAAGCTGTTTCAGAAAATATATTTTGTGGGGTTAGACTCGGCGGAATGGGCGTTGCCATTGGTAGTTCTATCGGAAAACAATTAGCTAATTTGTATGATTAAAAAACTGTTCAAATTCATTTTAAAATTTTTCTTATGGTTCATCGGACTTACTGTGCTTTGGGTGCTTATCTATAAATTTGTTCCCGTACCCTATACGCCGCTGATGGCAATTCGCTCTATTGAAGGTGATGAAAAATATGAAACCCGCCACGATTGGGTTCCTATTGATGAAATTTCTTCATATTTACAGCTAGCTGTAATCTGCGCCGAAGACCAGTCGTTTTTGAGCCACAACGGTTTTGATCGTGAGGCGATTGAAAAAGCTTTGGAAAATAACGAAAAAGGAAAAAAACTCCGCGGTGGAAGTACCATTTCGCAACAAACTGCAAAAAATGCTTTTTTATGGCCAGGGAGAACTTGGTTTAGAAAAGGATTAGAAGCATATTTTACATTGTTGATTGAAATGTTTTGGAGCAAGGAACGTATTTTGGAAGTATATCTTAATAGTATAGAAATGGGCGATGGCGTTTTTGGTGCCGAAGCTGCCTCACAATACTGGTTTAAAAAATCCGCAAAAAACTTACGTGCTGAAAATGCTGCTGCAATTGCGGCTATTTTACCTAGCCCACAGCGCTACAGAGCGAATCCGCCAGGACCTTACGTAGCGAGAAGAACGCAATGGATTGTAAGGCAAATGCGTTATTATGGGCCGTTTATATTGGAAAAGCAAGAACCGAAAGAAGACAAAAAGAAAACGAAAAAGAAAAAATGACCGCAGTAGAAATTAAAACCGAATTGCTGCAACACTGCCAAAAACAGGTTGACAACCGTTATTCTAAAATAAAGCAAACCATTACCGATATAGAAGATTCTTTACTGGAAGAATCCAAAAGCAGTAGTGGCGACAAGCATGAAACAGGCCGGGCTATGTTACAAATTGACCGCGAAAATGCTGGAAAACAATTACAGGAAATAGAAAAAATAGTACCACTTCTCAAAAAAATTGATGTAAAAGCTACTTCAGATTATGCGCGTTTGGGGAGTTTGGTTTATACCGATAGATTTACCTATTTTATAAGCCTCTCCATTGGTACAGTGCCTATTGGAAAAACTGATTATCTCTGTGTTGCTTTAAATTCGCCTGTAGGATTGCTTATTTCTGGGAAGAAGAATGGAGATGAATTTAATCTTAATGGCACTGTTTATAAAATAACTAGTGTGAAGTAATATTTATCCACTCTTTTTCAGGTTGTGTTGCATCTAAAATATCCAACTCTAAAACATTTGCTATATGTTTCGCAACAGTAAATGCATCTTCTTTTTCGTCACTCACATAAGCTTCAATATGTCTGTTTTTAGAATAGAAAAGATTTAATTTAAAGACTTCAAAACCTAATGTAGCTTCGGCGGTAACTACTCTTGCTCTATTATTTTTGATGGTCTTAAATAGAGAGACATATTCTATTTCTGGCAATTTTTTCCAAACACCAAAATTTATGGCAAAAATGGAATATATGTTTCGATATTTTTTTTCTTCCAAATTAAGCTCAAAACCTTCCCGAAGTGATAATTTTAACGCAGCTCCTAGCAGAATAATTCCAAACATAGTTCCTGCAAAAAAGAGATACACCGAAAATAAGGAAAGGATTATTGCAAAAATGATTTTTATATTGGCTACTGGCTGGAGATGACGTATATTTTTATACATTAAATATAATTTGGATAAATGTAAATTTTTAAAATGTAAATATTTAAAAATTTATTTCCACTACAATTTTTTGCATTTTTTTACTCATTGCCAACAACCATTTCAACTGTTCACGTACTAAATGGGCTTCCTCAATTTTTGAATCAAAATCATTTTCTTTCGGTTTGTCACCTTCAGAAAACAATATCTTCTTTCCAAATGTAGCCTGAAAAATGTCTTCCTCATCGGCAATGGTTTTCTCGGTTTCGGAAGAAATATCTAGCTTTAAAACACTCTCAGCATCTAAAAGATTTTGAACAATTTTGGAAGAAACCTTATTGAAGTTTTCGGATGCAGGAGTTGTAGGGTTGTTTAAAATGTATGTACTTAGCGATGCCAATGAGGATAGAAAAGTATGGTTCAACATTGCAATTTCATAAAACTTGTCGAGGTTTTTCTGTTTCGATTTTGGTTCCTGCGTCATTCTTTGAAAGGCCGTGCTGAGTTCAGACATCTCCAAAAAAGCCTTTTTTCTTGCTACTTTGTATTGTGAAGAAACAGCTCCTTTTTTGTTATAATAACCAATAATTTCCTCCAAATAAATCCTGTTCGCCTTAACCGTTTCCAACAAAGTGTTTTGCATACTTTGAATTTCCCAAGCTGGCCAAAGTAACAGATTTCCGAGAGTTGCCAATCCAGCACCAATTAGCGTATCCATTACACGAAATTGAATTACATTAAAAATATCTGGTCGTAAAAGCGCATAGATGAAAACCACACTCAAGGTAATAAAAGTAGCCGCTGCCTTGTAATTTCGCTGTACCATTGAAAAAGCAATAACCAATGAAATGATAGCCAAAATACCATAAACCGTTGTATTTTGGGTAATCATAACAATCCCAATAGCCAATGCGCCACCTATCAGCGTACCAATAGTTCTTTCTTTAGACCGCGTTTTTGTCAAGCCAAAAGTTGGTCGCATAATTACAATAATCGTAAGCAAAATCCAATAGGGGTTTTGTAAAGAAAAAAGCATCCCCACCCCATAGCCAATCACTGTCATCACTGCAAGTCTGAGTGAATGTTTGAAAATGGAGGAGCGCATATTAAAGTTTTCTGTTAAAACCTCAAGGTCATAATTCTGTTTGGTCAAAAATCTGCGGGAATCTTCTTTTTTCAATAATGAAATCTCGCGTTGGGCAGGATTTTTTAATAACCATTCTATCTTTTCAATCTTCTTTATTTGCTCTTGTTGATATTTGAAAAGATTTTTTAACATCAAGATATTTTCATCGAAAATTTCGTTTGAATCTGATGCATATTCATAAATATCGTTTTTAATTTTTTCCTGGAATTCATCTATTTTAGTGGCTTTCCATAACCTTTTTGGAGTAGAAATATTTACTGAAATAGCATTCAGTCTGCTGCTCATTGCGAAAAGTAAACCCTGGAAGTTTTTCAATTGTTCGGGTTTCTTTATAAAAAGCTCATCCGTTTTTGAATAGTTGACGGGATTTGTCATTGCTAGTTCCAATATATCTACCAATTGCACAAAAATGAGCATACGTTTTCCCTCATAGTCAGATTTTCCAGAACCTTTTCTACTTGAAATCAAAATATCTCGCAAAGTTTCGTGAGTGGCCGTAAGCTCTGTTTGCATCTGCAGCAACTTTTTTAAAAGCTCGGTACGGTCTGTGGTTTCGGCAACCAATTCGCCACGGGTTCTTAAATAATCTGCGGTCAATTTTAAGGTTTTTGAAAGATAATATTCCGTGGGTGCCTTCGGAAAAATATAATGCCGAAGCAGTGAAAGACCAGCATACCAAAGTCCGCCAATGCCAATTAGAAGCATTCTTTCATAAGGCTCAATTCCGCCTGAAACATCAGAAAAACTTAGTACTAATGCTAAAAGTCCAGAAAAACTGATAAGCGATGCCCGAAACCCATAAATTGAAATATAGGAAATTACAAAGACCAACATTCCCAAAATAGGAAAGAGAAGCCACATCGAAAGATGTAGATAGCCACCCACCAAACTTACAATCATCGCTAACGAAGTAGCAAAGAGAATACCTGTAATTTTATGCCGAATACTACCACTAACATCTGTTGGTGAAGCAAGTAAGGCGCCAACCGTAATTGTAATTCCAATCTGAAGCGCATCAAGTTTTACCCCAATGATTATTGGAATTGTGAGCGCAAATCCCAAAAGAATTGCTTTTGAAAAGTCGGTGCTTTTAAAAAACTCTGAAAGGTCTTTTAAAGATGTGGTTACTATTTTTTTAGGGTGTTTCAAAAGCAATTAGTTTCTGGAGCTGCAAAGATATTGAGCCTAAAAGCTAAGTTCGTTAATCTTATCAGAAATGTAAGTCTGTTATTCTTTTATTAAATAATATAAAGGGATTGTTGGGATTGCCTTTTTATGTTTTAATTTTATAAAACTGAAAAAAATAGCACCGATGAATAAAGTAATTCTTTTAAAAAACCGCCCAGTTGGAAAACCTTCTCTCAAAGATTTTGAATTTACTGAAGAAGAAAAACCACAGCCAATAGAAGGCGAGATATTACTGAAAACCAAATACGTTTCAGTAGATCCTTATCTACGCGGACGCATGCGTGATGAAAAATCATATATAGAACCTTTTGAAATAGGCAAACCCATTGAATCTGGCATTATTGCTGAAGTTGTGGAATCAAACAACAAAAATTTTCAAAAAGGTGAATTTGTAAACGGAATACTTCAATGGAAGCAATTTCAAACTTCAAACGGTACTGGACTAAACAAAGTAGATGGCGAAAAAGCACCGCTGAAAACCTATTTGGGTATTTTGGGACTCACGGGAATTACGGCATATTTAGGGTTGGATAAAATAGGAAAATTACAAAAAGGTGAAACACTTTTGGTTTCGGGAGCAGCGGGAGCGGTTGGTAGCGTTGCCGGACAGATAGGAATAATAAAAGGCTGCCGCGTTGTAGGCATTGCAGGAAGCGAAGAAAAGATTGAGAGAATTCAGGAAAAATTTGGCTTTGATGCAGTTATCAATTACAAGACAACGGAGAATATGAAAAAAGCAATTGCAACAGCCTGTCCCGATGGTGTAGATGTTTATTTTGATAACGTGGGTGGTGAAATTCTGGATGCTGCCTTAGTAAATATGAACAAATTTGGAAGAATTATAAATTGTGGCGCAATTTCACTTTATAATGAAACCGAAACGCAAGCCGGTCCCCGGGTAGAACCTTTGCTCATAAAAAATAGTATTTTAATGCAAGGCTTTATTGTTCGCGATTTTGTAAAAGATTTTGGTCCGGCCCAAAAGCAGTTGGCAAAGTGGCTTGAAGAAGATAAACTTAATTACATGGAAACCGTTTTGGAAGGTTTTGAAAATATCCCGCAAGCATTTATTGACTTGTTTGACGGTAAAAACAAAGGAAAAATGATTGTGTTGGTTTAGTTTTTTTCTGAAATTTTCAAATAATAGATTTCACCTTTTTCAAAGAGAATTGAATGGTTGAAGAATATTTTTTTTCCTTTAAAGTCAGCTTCAATTAAATAGTAGTTTCCTTTAAAATAGCTTTTTTTCACGACCACTTCAAGTTCTGTTTTTTCTTCTGAAATTTTCAATTGATGCGGAAAGATGATGATTTCTTTGGAATTTTTTTTGGAAGAAAATAGATTTTTTGGAAGCAGATTCGCTTCGCCAAAAAACCCAGCTTGATATTCAGTTGAAACATTTTTATAAATGAATTCTGGTGCTCCGAACATTTCCTCGGTACCGTTTTTCAATATTAAAATTTGATCTGAAAAAGCCAAGGCCTCATCACTGTCGTGGGTTGCGGTGATACAACTGATGTTGTTGTCTTTCAGATAACTGAAAATTTTCCGCTGTAATTTACTTTTTAGGAAGGTGTCGATATTACTAAAAGGCTCATCCAGCAAAAGGATTTCAGGTTCGTTTGCCAAAGCTTTTGCCAAAGCTACACGTTGTTTTTGTCCACCGCTGAGGTTTTTGACCAATGTGTATTTAAAGGCTTCCATTTCAACAACTTCCAGAAGTTCATCAATTCGCTTTTCATCTTTTTCCTCATCCAATCGAGAAAGGTGCGAACCGAGATTTTCGGCAACTGTCGTAAAAGGCATAATGTTGAATTCCTGCGCTACGAGTTTCATAAATGGTTCCCCGGGAATTAGTGTTTTGGTTGGGCCGAGCAGTTTTTTTTCGTTGTAATGAATGCTTCCGTTTTCCAAGTGAAGCAGGCCATAAACAAGATGTAAAAGGGTAGATTTTCCGCAGCCACTTTCACCGAGAATGCTGAGGTGATCGCCAGGTTTTAGCGTGAAACGAATGTCCTTTAAAATGGTTCTTTCTGAATAGGAAAAGGAATCGATTTCAACGTTTAACATCACAAAAGTTATTTTGCAAAAATTCCCTCACTTTCCAAAATAGGCAGTGCAACAAGCTTTTCTTCTGAAATACTGTTTGGTTCAAAAATGAATTTGCGTTCAAAGAGTTTGTCTTCAGCAAAAAAAGTGAGCAAATATTCATTGGTAAACCCTAAAACTTCGGTAGGGATAAACTCAACTTTTGCAGCGGTTTTCGATTTTATATTTCCCAATCCGTGGCGCAACGTGGAGGTTTTTTTGTCTTCGCTTTTACCGCGAGACATTACCAAAACCGTAGTGATTTCATCCTCACGATTATTCACTAAGTAAATATTCCACTGTTGTCCTGTAAAGTCTTTGTCCCATTCCTTTACGGCAACAATATGTACGTTTTCGGCTTTAGGGATTTCAATATCCTTTCGCATAATCAATCTTCAATTTTCCACATAATCCAAACCGCCAAAAGTGCGATTGCCGACACACCTAGCAAGATTGAACCAATGATAATTTTGATATAGGCAATTATAAAGGTCAAGTACACTATAACAATCGCAACTACAACCAGTAGGGCAATAACAAGATATTTTTTCATAGTAATATTTTAGTCTTAAGTCTTTTTCAAAACTATTTTCTACCCTCTAAAGTCTACCGTCTACCAACTATTAAAGCACACTTTTAAACTGTTCCAAAAAGCGAACATCGTTTTCGCTGAACATTCTAATATCGGGAATTTGGTGTAATAACATCGCGATTCTATCAATACCAACACCAAAGGCAAAGCCAGAATATTTTTCGGGATCGATACCACAGTTTTTAAGCACATTTGGATCTACCATTCCACAACCGCCAATTTCCAACCAGCCGGTTCCTTTGGTGATTCTGTAATCTGCTTCGGTTTCCAGCCCCCAATAAACATCAACTTCGGCACTTGGTTCGGTGAATGGAAAATAGGAAGGGCGAAGACGAATTTTAGATTTTCCAAACATTTCGGTAGTGAAATATTGCAGCGTCTGCTTCAAATCTGCGAAGCTTACGCCCTTGTCCACATACAAACCTTCCACTTGGTGAAAAAAGCAGTGCGAACGTGCTGAAATGGCTTCATTTCGATAAACACGACCGGGTGAAATGGTACGTATTGGCGGTTTGTTGTTTTCCATATACCGAACCTGAACAGATGAGGTGTGCGTGCGCAATAAAACATCTGGGTTGGTCTGGATGAAAAAAGTGTCCTGCATATCGCGCGCTGGGTGATATTCCGGCAGGTTCAATGCTGTAAAGTTGTGCCAATCATCCTCAATTTCTGGACCTTCGGAAACGTTGAAACCGATACGTAAAAAGATGTCGATGATTTTGTTTTTTACGATGGAAATAGGATGACGCGAACCTAAGGGAATCATCTCACCCGGACGGGAAAGATCGCCGTAAACGCCTTTTGATTCTGTATTGCTTTCAAGTGCTTCTTTAAGTGAATCTACCTTTTCCTCTGCTGCATTTTTCAGGGCATTTATAACTTGGCCATACTCTTTTTTCTGTTCGTTTGGTACATTTTTGAACTCCGCAAAAAAGTCATTTAACAATCCTTTTTTCCCCAAATATTTTATACGGAAGTTTTCAATTTTTTCTTTATTGGTTGAAGAAAAAGCTTGTACTTCAGCTATGTGTTTTTTTATTGTTTCTATCATTACTAAATTTTCTATAAAATATTTTTAGTTAATCACCTCCTTCTCCAAAAAATACTGTACAATAGCCTCTTTCATCAAAACGCTTTGCTCGCCTGCTTTTAATGGTGGCAATTGTTCCAAAATGTGGTAATGCGGCCAGCCTTCCTCGTCATAATAATCAAATTCGTAATAACCATAAGGTTCCAAAACACGGCAGATTGCAATGTGCATCAGGTTTAGCTTTTCGTCTTTTTTAAACTTTCGGTGAACTTGGCCCAACTCCTGAACACCTATTAAATAGATAATGGCATCAAGATCCAAAATTTGGTCGTCGGCAAAACGGGCACCGAGCATTTTTACTACTGCTTCCCATCTTTCCTTTAATTGTTCGTCGCGTGCCATTTTTCAAAATTGTTTAGTCAGCAAAGATACATTTTACAATTCTGAATTTTGAATTCAGAAATTAGAAAGTGCTATATTTAGGAAAATTTTCAAAACATGAACACAATCGATATTGTTATAGGCATCATTTTTCTCATCGCCTTTTTTGTTGGCTTCAAAAAAGGGTTGCTACGGTCACTTGCCTCATTAATCGGGTTGGTAGTTGGCGTATACTGCGCTATGTACTTTTCAGATTATGTTAGGGTTTATATTGAAAAGTGGTTTGAATGGAGTGAAGATTTAACCGGTATTGCATCATTTTTAATTACTTTCTTCCTAGTAATGTTCCTTTTTAGCTTGTTAGGAAGACTTTTAACTAAAGTTGCCGATTTTGCAATGTTGGGTATTTTCAACAAAATTTTTGGCGGTGTTTTCAATGTGCTGAAATTCGCCTTTTTAATAAGTGTGATTTTTATGTTCGTAGCTGCTTCAGAAAATTATAGAATTCTTACGGAAGAAAAGCGTGATTCATCCATACTTTATGGGCCAGTAGCTGCAATTGCACCAGCGGTGTTGCCCACAATAATGAAGGAAGTTGATGATTTAAACAGCGATGATTCTGAAATTACTCCAGAAGAAAGCCCCGCCGAAACGGAGCTTCCTACTGAGTAACTCTATTTTAAACTACATTCTTTATATTGTCACGAGCATATTTTACAGCCTCTTTAAAGTCTTTGAAAATAAGTTCCTTGGGAACTAAATCTGGAATGATATCAATCTTTTCCATCATAACCTGAGGTTGCGCCTGAAGGTCTTCAAAAATAGGTGTAATGCCTTTTTTGATGATATTCATTAAGACTTCTTCCATTGCATATAGCCCAGATTGGTCTATATATGGAGTCTTTCCCATCCGTATAATCACATGTGTCGCGGTATCTGGAATTTGATTCGCCAACTGTTGAAAATCTGAAGTATAACCGAAAAATAGGGGACCCTCCAAACGTTTTATAAACACTTCCTCCTTAAGTCTTTCAGGAAAATTCAATTCATCGCTCCAAGCTAGTCCAAGTTCATCGGCATTTTTTAAAGGAACCACTTTTGATTGCCCAGCGGTGAGGTCTCCAATTTTCTTCATAAAAATGATGGATGCCAAAACCAGGCCTATTCCCACAGCGTAAACCAGGTTCCAAAAGACCGAAAGTAATAATACCACGATCATAATAGTAACTTCAGCTTTCTGCATTTTAGGTATTGCCTTTAATCCTTTATAATCCATTACGCCAATCCCAACGGTTATCAAAATTCCCGCAAGTACAGCAGCTGGAATTTGCGAAGCCACGGGACCTAAAGCAAGCAAAATAATCAATAATAAAACTGCAGCAATCATACCTGAAAGTTTAGTAGTTCCCCCAGATTTTATATTTACAACCGTTCGTATGGTTGCACCCGCTCCGGGAATTCCTCCAAAAATTGCGGCAACACTGTTACCAATACCTTGCCCCATCAATTCTTTGTTGGGGTTGTGTTTGGTTTTTGTCATATTATCAGCCACAACAGATGTTAGGAGTGAATCAATAGCTCCCAAAAATGCCAATGTCATTGCTGTAAAAACATAAGGCGAAATCTGGCCAAATTGAAATTCTGTGAACATACCCAAATTCGGAATTGGGAAACCACCAGGAATCTGGTCTATTGGCTGATAATTCAACTTTAGAAAATACGCACCAACCGATACAACCAATAATGCCACCAAGGTACTGGGAACTTTTGTGGTAATTTTTTTGAATCCGTAAATGATAAAAATGGTAAGCGAAGCCAGAATGAATTCCAACCAATTAATATTAGCGATTGCTCTAGGCAATGCCTTGATGGCACCGGCGACTCCTGATGTTTCAGACTTTGCGAGCACTTTTGCTTCCTGAAGAATCTCTTCTTCTGAAATTTGTTCGGAACGGCTAATCGTTTCCTTAAAATCCTCAAGCACCAAAATGCCTTCGCCTGCTTCGTCGTGCAGGATGTTTGTCATTATTGCTTCTTCAGCCTGAGGCTTAAAAGTTTCAATAAAGGCAGTGTCTTCTCCGGTGTAATAACCCAAAACGGGCAACAATTGGGTAATTAAAATAATAACCCCAATTGCCGTCATAAAACCTGAGACAACGGGATAAGGGATGTATTTTATATATTTTCCCACACCTGTAACGCCCAACAAAATTTGCATAAGTCCGGCCAGTAGAAAAACCAGTAAAATATACGGCAAAGCTTGTTCTACATTGCCATTGTGCGTGGCAATAATACCCGCAATAACTACCATGGAAACAGCTGTCATAGGTGCTGTAGGGCCAGAAATCTGTGTGTTTGTTCCACCAAAAAGTGAAGCAAAGAAACCTATAAAAATAGCACCATACAATCCCGCATCGGGACCAAGCCCCGATTGTACCCCAAATGCAAGTGCGAGGGGCAGAGCAACAATTCCAGCGGTTATTCCACCAAAAAGATTGCCTCTAAAATTTGAAAATATGTTTTTAGTCATGTTTTAAAAGTTTTTATTCGTGAAAAAAGTCTACTGCACCTGTATTAATATCATACATTCCACCGTAAATCTGTATTTCGTCCCTATCTTCCATTTCTTTTAAGATGGGACTCATGGAACGTATATTTGCTATGGCCATATGTACATTTGTTTCAGAAACGGCATCTACAAATTCAAGATTAGAAGAATTTCGGAGACTCTCATCTTCCGGTTCTTTCACCGCTTTCACTGCAGGTTTTATTTTACTAATCATGGCAGTTAGATTACCCATTTTTGCGTCATCGCAAGCTCCCTTTATTGCACCACAGGCTGTGTGGCCCAGTACCAATACAATTTTAGAACCTGCGAGTTTACAAGCAAATTCTATGCTGCCCAAAATATCTTCATTGATAAAATTGCCTGCAATACGCACACTAAAAATATCGCCCAAGCCTTGATCAAAAACCAATTCTGCTGAAACCCTTGAATCTATGCAGCTTAAGATGGTGGCAAAGGGAAATTGCCCATCACTTGTATCGTTAACCTGCTCCAATAAATTTCTATTCGCTTTTAAATTATTTTGAAATCTTTGGTTTCCTTCTTTTAAGTATTGTAATGCCTTTTGAGGTGTCATTGTTGACTGTGTTTCTCTTGTATGTGCTTTCATAATATGTTTTTATAAGATTAATAATTTTTTTATTCCTTACCTACCAAAATTGATATGTTGAGGCTATCCATTGTTTGTTTAATATTTGATTCTATCAAGTCTGTCCCATTTTTTCCTGTTTACATACAGCAAATAGATGCTTTTAATCATGACTTAATGTTTATGCGGTTTTTGGTCTTAATGTGAAAAATTCTATAAAGCTTTCTGGGTTTTCAAAAATCCCTCTTTCGGAAATTAGTTTAATATCAATGTTGCGTTCTTTAGCCTTAAAGGCGAAATCATCCAATATCTCCATAATGTCATAATCCAAAAACCTTGTTTTGGTAACATCCAATTCTAAATAGGTGTCTCTTGGAAGTCTATTCAATTCATTTAAAATAGCACCCTTGTTAATAAAAGTTACTTCTTCGGCAAGGGTCATTTTAATTTTATGTTTGCCATTGCTTTTATCTTCAATATGAAGAAAGTGTGAGTTTTGGTAGCTTTTAATCACAATAACTACGATGCCAACACCTAGTCCCAAACCAATTCCCACCAGCAAATCAGTGAAAACGATTCCAAGTACAGTGAAAATAAACGGAATCCACTGTTTCCAACCCAGATTATACATTGTTTTGAACAATGAAGGCTTTGCCAATTTGAAACCAACAATTAATAATATTGCTGCCAAGACTGACAAGGGAATCATATTAAGGAAACGGGGAATTAGAATTACCGAGATTAACAAAAAGAATCCGTGGAGCATCGTTGACAATTTGGTTTTACCTCCAGATTGAACATTTGCTGAACTTCTAACAATAACTTGGGTAATTGGTAAACCCCCAATTAAACCAGAAATCACATTTCCTGTTCCTTGCGCCAAAAGTTCCCTATTGGTTGGGGTTACATTTTTATCGGGATCAATTTTATCGGAAGCCTCCACACATAATAGTGTTTCCAAACTTGCGACCAAAGCAATTGTAAAGGCAACAATCCAAACTTCCATATTTGTAATTGCAGCAAAATTTGGAAAACTAAATTCCCCAAAAAAGGAAGTAATATTTTCCGGAACCGGTACTTCCACCAAATGTTTTCCGGTAATAGCAAGATATTCATTGCCTTGGGTCAATATGTAAAAAAGAATACCTAAAGCCACCACTACAAATGGACCTGGAACAATTTTAAATATCTTGGCTTTTTTACTTAAAACCTTATCCCAAAAGATTAAGAGCAATAGACTAATAATACCTACTAAAGCTGCACCGGGAGTTACGTTTCCGATTATTGCAAATAATTCTGAAATCGTGTTTCCGCCATTAATCTCAAAAAACTCAAGATCCCAAGCAGATTCTTCGTCATAGCCAAAAAAGTTGGGGATTTGTTTTAGTATAATTATAATACCAATACCCGTAAGCATTCCTTTAATAACAGAGGAAGGAAAGTAATAACCAATGATTCCGGCTTTTAAAACCCCAAAAAGCAATTGGATTACTCCTCCTAAAACAACGGCTACAAGAAAATTTTCATAACCGCCCAAACTGCCAATAGCCGTTAAAACTATAGCTGCCAATCCAGCCGCGGGGCCACTGACGCCTACCTTAGAGCCGCTTAAGCCTCCAACGACAACACCTCCAACAATCCCAGCTATTAAACCTGAAAATAATGGTGCGCCACTGGCAAGCGCAATTCCCAAACACAAAGGGAGGGCAACAAAAAAGACTACCAGACTCGCAGGTAAATCTTTGTTTAAATATTTGAACATATAAGTTTATTCAAAAGTTTTTGAGTTACAGAAATACTGCAACTTGAAATTGTTAATTTAATTTTTGTGATATTCCTGAGAATTTTCTCAGAAATGAATCAAACAAGCACTCTTCCTCAGAAGAGGGGAAGACAAATGCTAAAAAGAAAATTAGGACAACTTAGGCGGAGGGGAAACAACGTCCAGAAATACCATCTTGTAGTTATTTAGATAGTATTGATAGAAATTCTTTTGCTTTTTAAGGAATTGAATCGTTGCCAAACTTGATTTGGAATCATTTGCATGATATTCAGTCATCAGTTTAGGCAACTTCACAGAATTTTCTTCTTCATTCATTGAGAAATAAGAAGAAATATCGGCTTGATGACCACAAATACTTATAACAGCAGGCGCTACAAGAAAACTTGTAAAAACTATTAAAAGAAAAATACTGGTTAATCTCAAGCGTCTTTTTTTTAAGAAATTCAAAAATAGTGGATTGAACTTAAAATCCTGTTAACTAAATATTAAATCTACAGTTGTTTTAGGTCTGAAGCTGGAATCCAACCATCTTTACCATCTGCCAAAGTAATGCGGTACCAATTGCCATCCTGTGCCAAAATTTGCACTTTGGTACCTTCGTGAAGTACAAAGGCCACGTTACTGCCCATTGTGGGTTCCGTTTTAACCTCTATTTCACTTGTAAAAATAACGGCGGGTTGGTTCTTTGAATAATCACCATAGGTTAAAAAAGCCATAGTCAACGAAGCGATCAATAAAAAGCCTGCGAACATGGAGCTTACAAAAAGCAATCGTTTTCTTTTTTCGGAAAAAGCGAAGTAGTAAAAAAGAAACAGCGCCACAAAAAACAGTGAAAAAGCAACCGCAAGTATAGCCCAACCATTAAAAGTAAAAATGCCCGAAATGCTCTTATACCATTTTGAAAAAACCGTTTGCGGTAATGGCTCTATAGAATCAATCCTTGCATTTTCGGCAAAGGCGAGGTTGTTTTTAATGTCTTCGTCATTTGGTGAAAGCTGCAGCGCCTTTTCGTAATAATAAACACTAGGGCCAATGTGGTTCAGTTTGTATTGTGCATTTCCTAAATTGAAATAAAGCTCCGCAGAATGGTCACCACTCTCCACAATTTTCATCCAAGCATTGATGGCCTGTTGGTATTTTCCATTTTTATAAAGTTCCTTTCCTTGGTCAAAAAGACTTTCATTCTGGCCAATGCTGGAGAAGGAAACAAGCAAAATCAATATGTACAGCAGCTTTTTCATCGTCTTCAATATTACTGTATTTGTTTATCAATGTTTGAAATCACTTCTACCGCTTTGTTGTAATCCTGTTGGACTGATGCTGTTGAAGAGGAAGCATAACGGGCAAATTCGCAACTTTTCAATAATTCGATGAAATTTTCCACCGTTGGTGCTTCTACATTTCGTTCCAGCAGCATTTTTGAAATAAGGCCCTTTTCCATTTCAGAAGTCTCAATATTCAGCTTTGCTTTCAAATAATTGTGAAGCGCGCGTTCCAAAGCTTCATAAAATGCAATTGGGTTTTGAATATTTCGTTTTGCTTCGGAAAGGTATTTTTTGGCAAGTTTGTTTGCACGGCGCAGTTTGTTTCCTTCAACATCATTCAAACGTGCTTTGCGCTTTTTACCAGCGAGGATAAACAGCGGAATCAGTAAAAAAGGCCCGCCCAAGAGCGACCAAAACAGTGGTGATTTAAAGAAATTTTCCTGTGCAATAGGCTGCAAATTGGCATCCAGCTTTATGTATTTGAAATTGTCTTTTGAAAGAACAACTTGTTTTTTTGCATCTGTAGAATTAATACTTGTAGTGGCAGAACTTATGGGTCCGTTTTCAACGTCAATCGTAAATTCTTTTGAAGTGATGGTTTTATATTTTTCCGTTTTTGGATCGAAAAAAGAAAAAGTAATTGGGTTTACAGGGTAAGTTCCTTTAAATTGGGGAACGATTGTATAGGAATCGGTAATGGAACCCTGCATTCCGGCGATTGTTGTGTTTACGTTTTCGCTGTGCTCCGGCTCATAAACTTCGAGGGTATTCGGAAGTTTTACAGTTGGCGCGGTGAATAATTTCAAATTCCCTTTACCTGAAACTTTTACATCAAGCTGCATTGATTCGTTTGCATTGAGCGTGGTTTTATTAGTCGTTACATCAAAAGCAAAATCGCCGACCGCACCATTAAACCCATCCGGTTTTCCTTCCAACGGAAGCGGTTTTACATCAATGGTACGTTTTCCTGCCGAAATGGTTTTATTAACACGTTCCATAACCCGTCTGCCAAAAATATCACGGCGGTTGCCCTGAACGTCTATTGGAATATCCAGAGTAAGAGGCTCTATTTCCAATTCCCCAGTTTTTTGAGGATAAAGAACGGTTGTTCTTAAGACGACATAGCGGTAATCTTCGCCATTGTATTTTCCTTCGTAAACTTTAAAATTGTTTTGATTGTCGATATTCTGGCTCCAAAAGTCAGCGTATTTTGGAGTGTCTATCTCACGCCATTGGCTTGTAATACTAACGTCGTGCGAAACATATAATTTGTACGTAACGGTAAGTGCTTCATTCAAATATGGATTTACATTTGAAACTTCAGCGACCAAATGCACATTTTCACTTGCCACGTAATCTGCATTGTTGCCATCTTTAGGAACTTCAACGGCAGCGGTAATTTCTACCTCAACGGGAAGTGTTTTATAGGTTTCGCCCTGAATTTCAATAGTGGCCTGGGCAATGGTAATTTTTCCTCTGGTTTGTGGAGATAGAAAATACGAGTACGTTTTTGAAAAACTCCGTTTGCCATTTATCCATGAATTGCTAATGGATTGATTGGGACCTCCAACAACCCGAAAACCATCAAAATTTGGCGGTCTAAAATTGTCGCCATCTTGGTTCATTTCAAAATCTATTCGCAAACGCTCATTTATACCAAGTCTTTTTTTACTCACCTTGGCATCAAACTGAACCTGTGCCGTAGCAGTAATACTGCACATTACAAAACCTAAAATGAATAAAAAATTCTTCGTCTTCATAACCTACCAATCTTTATCCGTTTTCACTTTTGCGCCTTTTTGTTTTTCGGCATTTATCTTATCCTGCGTTTTTTTCTCTTCGTTGTTCATCGCTTCCAAAAGGCTTTTCACTTGTTGGGGTGAAAGTTGTCCGGGAACAGGCTGTTGCTGTTGCGGCTTGTCGCCTTCTTCGTCTTTTGGTTTGTCAGGCTTTCCTTGGTCTTTATCGCCTTCTTTTTTATCCTCTTTTTCGTCGCCCTTATCCTTATCTTCCTTCTCGTCTCCTTTGTCGCCCTCTTTGTTTTTATCGTCTTTATCTTGTTGATCTTTTTTATCCTGATCTTTTTTGTCTTCGTTTTTATCCTTGTCTTTGTCGTCTTTATCCTCTGGGGGTGGTGGATTTTTCTCCAACATATCTTTTGCCAAGGCTAAATTATAACGCGTTTCATCGTCATTCGGATTGTTTCGAAGTGCGTTTTTATAACTTTCAACGGCTTCGGTATATTTCTTTTCGTTCATAAAGGTATTTCCCAAATTGTGAAAAGCTTTGTGTTTTTCAGATTTACTAGTTGCTGTGGTTGCAGCTTGTTTAAAACGAAGCATTGCCTCGGCATTTTTCTCTTTTCCGTAGTAGGCCGTTCCCAGATTGTATTTTGCAGTTTCGCTTTTTGGGTTGAGTGAAATGGCTTGTCGGTAATCTGCTTCAGCAGAAGGAAATTCATCCTTTTGAAGTGATTGCTGTGCTTCGCTCAAATAATTCTGTGCCGCTTTCAATTCCTTTTTTTGTTCCTTGTTTTGTGGTTGTGAAAATGAATAAAAAGAAAACAGAAGCATGCAAACTACCAACGAAATGTTCCGCATCGATTTTATCTGAAAAAATGTTTTAGTTCCAAAAATCATTTTTAAACTTTTTCTTTTTCATTAAACAAATTCAACTTTTTAAGCCAGGCTGTTTGTCGTTCCAAAAAGAACACATCCAAAACCAGCAAAAACAATGCCCCGGCTAAAAACCACTGGAATTGATCCTTAAAATCCGTAAATTGCTTGGCCTCGAATTCCTTTTTGACCATTCCATTCAGAATGGCTTTTACAAGATCAACAACCACTTTGGTATTTGAGCCGTCAATATACTCACCATTAGCGGTTTTCGCAATCTCTTTAAGAGTTTCTTCACCTAATCGTGTGATAACCTGCTCGTTATTTTGGTCGCGTTTGTAATATTGCAGCACCCCGTTTTCTTTAATAGGAATTGGACCGCCCTCCACAGTTCCTACGCCGATGGTAAAAATACGGATGCCTTTTTCGGCAGCCTCTTCAGCTATTTCAGAAACATTGCCTTCGTGATCCTCTCCATCAGAAATTAGGAAAAGTACGCGATTGGTTTGCTCTTCATCATCGTAAAAAGTCTGCGCCATTTCAATGGCTTGCGTAATGGCGGTTCCTTGCGAAGAAACCATTTCTGTGTTCATTCCGCTCAAAAACAATTTTGCGGAAGAAAAATCTGAAGTAATTGGAACTTGCGGGAAAGCACTTCCGGCGTAGCCAATAATTCCAATTCTATCGCCAGCAAGACCGTTGATTATTTGGGTCATGAGCTGTTTTGATTTTTCCAAACGGTTTGGCGCAATGTCTTCTGCTAGCATACTTTTTGAAACGTCCAATGCGAAAACAATATCTACACCTTCACGTTTTACGGTTTCGAGCTTGGTACCAATTTTTGGGTTTACCAAAGCAAAACTTAAACAAGCAATGGCTAAACATAGTACCAAAACTTTTAAAACAGATTTAAAAAGAGAACGGTTTGGACTCAGTTTTCTCAAAAGTTCTTTATCAACAAAACGTTTTTGAACTGTTTTTTTCCAAACCAAAAGCAATAGAAAAACCACTACAACCACCGGAATGGCGAACAGAATGTAGAAGTATATGGGTTGCTCTAATTGGTACATTTTTAAATAAATCCTTTAAATATTGTGGTTCGCAACAAAAACTCAAAGCCAATTAAAATCAAGGCGAAAATAGCCCAGGGGCGGAACATTTCGTTATAATGTGTGTATTTGAATTCTTCAATATCAGTTTTTTCAAGCTTGTTTATTTCTCCGTAAATTTCTTCAAGTTTTGTATTGTTCGTTGCCCGGAAATATTGACCGCCAGTTTTTTCAGCAATTTCTTTTAGCAATGCTTCGTCAATTTCTACTTGCACGTTACCGTATTGAAAACCACCATCAGGTCGGATACCTATGGGCGACATTGCCATTCCATTACTTCCAATCCCGATAGTGTAAACCTTAATACCGAATTCCACAGCAAGCTCACTTGCAATTTTTGGATCTATAAAACCTGAATTGTTTACTCCATCCGTTAGCAAAATAATCACTTTACTTTTTGCGCGGCTCTCCTTTAAACGGTTTACGGCCGTAGCCAACCCTGAGCCTATTGCTGTTCCACCCTCAATAGTTGTGTTGTAGGTTATGTTTTTTAAGGAAGAAAGCACAATGGTTTTATCACTCGTCAACGGCGTTCGTGTGTAGCTTTCGCCTGCGTATTCTACAAGACCAATTCTGTCATTTGGGCGACCATTGATAAATCTTCCGGCTACTGTTTTCAATGCTTCCAAACGGTTTGGTTTTAAATCGCGTGCCAGCATACTTGCCGAAACGTCTATTGCCATTACAATATCAATCCCTCGCGTGGTTTTTGTTTTTGTTGATTCGTCTACGGTTCTTGGACGTGCCATTGCTACAATCAAAGCAGAAAGCGCCAAAAGGCGAAGCACAAAAAGCAAAGGTTTTAATCGTGCCAGCCAGTTTTTTCCTGATTTGAAACCACTAATGCTTGAAATTCTTAGGGAAGCCGTTTGCTGTTTCCTTTTCCATAAATACCATAGCACGAGCACTGGGAGTATAAGGAACAACCAGAAAAGCTGCGGATTTACAAATTCGAAATTACTGCCCATCTTTCTCTGAGATTTCAAGCTCTATGGAAGCTTCAATTCGTTTTAGTATTTCTTCGGCATACTTACCGTCGTCTTGATATACAATCAAAACCTCTTGCAAGCCATTTTGCTGTGCGAAAAGCAATAATTCATATGTGCTTTTCTTTTTCAACACTTTATTATCTGAAACCTGTACGTTGAATTCGCCGTAGGCTTTTAAACCTTTGATACCTTTTTCGGTTTCAAAATCGTCGCGTTTTACAATCAGGTTTCTCGCGCCACTTTGTTCGAGGTCGTCCAAAACCGCATCGAGTGCCGTTTCCAAAGCAATATCCTGTTTTTGGCTGAACTGGGTTGTGGAAACCATAATGTAAAGCGGGGAATTCATTTCACCATAAGTGAAAAAATCTTTTCCGCTTACCACACTTTTATCTGCATTAGTAACTGGAGTTTCGGTTCTAATTAAGACTTCGGGTGTTTCCAGAATCACTGCGGGATTTCCGTATTCACTATTTATCCATCGTCCTTCTGCAAGTTCGCGTAGATCATTTCCTATTACTTTATCTTTTAAATTATCAAACCCAGTAAGGCTTCCATAGATTATTCCCGCCAAAACTATAGCTGCAAGCACACCAGAAACTCCTAAAATCCACTTTCTGCGTTTTCGTCTTTTAGCGAGTTTTTCAAGGTATTCCTGATTTTCCAAAAGTTCTTCCTCAGTAGGTTCGGGAACGGCTTCGTGGGTTTCGTTGATGATTTCCTCAATGGTTTTTCGGTCAACTTCCGCTTGACCAGCCTGTTGATTCATTTTAGCAAATTTCACCAAATCCGCACGTTTGAAAATTGAATCCAGCTTTCGAATTGTTTCCAGATCAAAATCGAAATTTCCAGAGTCTTTGTGCATCATTAAGCGGGTGATAAGTTCATCACTGGTGCTTTCCAGAGCGGCTTCATCCACTTCGCGATCTAAATAGCGTTTTACGATTTCGGTGAGACTACTATAATATTCCTTGCTTTTGTTTTCTTTTAAAAGCTGACTATTGTCCAATGTTTTCAATGCAACGATTGCTTCTTCATAAGGCGGCAATTGTTTTTGGGCAGCATCTTTTCGTTTTTTTCTTCGGAATAAATAAATAGCAATCCCAACAATTAAAAGAATGGGAAAGAGCCAATACAGAAGCAACAACCAATCAAAGGGGGGGCCTTTCACTTCCACTGCAGGTTTTATATCGAACATTTTCTGCTTGGTCGTGTCAACAACAACGTCATTCACCTCAACTTTTATGGAATCTGTCAAAAACAGTTTGTTGTTAATGAATATACGCTGCGGCGGAATGGTGAATTTTCCGCTATCAAATTGTGTTAAGCCGTATTTTTTGATGAGGCGGATTTTTGAAGCTTCAAAAGTGGTATCCGTTTTATAGGATTCAATCATTTCCAAAGGCGCAAAAGTTTGCTCTTCTGGAAAAACCACAATATCGGTGGAATCTGCCTGTACGTTTATGGTGTAAAGAATTTCTTCGCCGATTTTGATTTTTGTGGAATCGATAGTGGAAGTTACTTGGGCGGTTGCGAAGAATGAAAAAAGGAGAAAGAGAAGAGAAATAAGAAAATAGCGATTGCACTGAAATTTTAAATTTCGTTTTTTGCAATTACTATTTTGTTTAATATCTAACATCTCACGTTTATATTTAACGTCTTTTAAAATACCCCAATAATTTTTTCACATAACTTTCATCAACCCTAGAACTCAAGGCACCTGCGCCGCTTTTTGTAAATGACTCGGTGAAATAATCCACGCGTTCGCGATGGTAACTGTAATATTGGTTTCGCACGCTTTTTGAACTTGTATTGACCAATAGCAATTCGCCAGTTTCTTGATCCTGCATTTGCACCATTCCAAGGTTTGGAATGGTTTCTTCGGCTTTATCGTAAACCCGAATTCCGGTTACATCGTGTTTTCTTGCAGCAATCTTCAATGTATCTCGGTAATTATCTGCAATAAAATCTGAAAGCACAAAAACGATGGCTTTCTTTTTCATTACGTTGCTCAAAAATTTAAGCGCATTTGCAAGATCGGTTTTGTTGCTTTTTGGCTTGAATTCAATCAATTCACGAATAATTCGAAGCACATGCGATTTTCCTTTTTTCGGCGGAATGTAAAGCTCAATTTCATCTGAAAAAAGAATCAATCCCGTTTTGTCATTATTCTGCATTGCTGAAAAGGCGAGTGTTGCGGCTATTTCAGTAATGATTTCATTTTTGAACTGCTCTTGGGTGCCAAAGAATTCCGAACCGCTAATATCCACCATCAACATTAGGGTAAGCTCTCGTTCTTCCTCAAAAACTTTTATGAAAGGTTCATTGTATCGGGCGGTTACGTTCCAATCGATATTCCGAACATCGTCGCCAAATTGATATTGGCGCACTTCACTGAACGTCATCCCGCGACCCTTAAAAGTACTGTGGTACTCGCCACCAAACACGTGATCGCTCAAGCGTCGCGTTTTGATCTCGATTTTCCGTACTTTTTTAAGAAGCTCTTTAGTATCCACTGTTTTAGTTTCAGGTTTCAGGTTTCACACTTCGACTGCGCTCAGTGTGACAAGTTTCAGGTTCAAAGCTTTTACAACTTTAAACTTTGAACTTGCAACTTTGAACTTTTTTACGGTACTTCAATTACGTTCACAATCTTGTTGATAATGTCTTCGGAAGTAATGTTTTCAGCCTCCGCTTCGTAAGTAATACCAATTCTATGTCGAAGCACATCGTGTACTACGGCGCGAACATCTTCTGGAACTACATAACCACGACGGCGGATAAAGGCGTAACATTTAGCGGCAATGGCAAGGTTGATACTTCCACGTGGGGAAGCGCCAAAGTTGATAAGTGGTTTTAAATCTGCAAGTCCAAAATTTTCTGGCGTTCTTGTGGCGAATATGATATCGAGAATGTATTTCTCAATCTTTTCGTCCATATAAACCTCACGAACAGCTGCTTGAGCCCTTAAAATTTGATCAATGGTCGCTACGGGATTTACCTGATCGTATTCCCCTTTTAAGTTTTGGCGAATAATCAATTGTTCCTCAGCAATTTGTGGATATTTTATTACTGTTTTCAGCATAAAACGGTCAACCTGCGCTTCGGGCAATGGATAGGTTCCTTCCTGCTCAATCGGGTTTTGGGTTGCCATTACCAAAAAGGGTTTATCTAATTTAAAAGTAGTTTCCCCAATAGTAACCTGCTTTTCCTGCATCGCCTCCAAAAGTGCGGATTGTACCTTAGCGGGAGCACGGTTAATCTCGTCAGCAAGAACAAAATTGGCGAAGATGGGTCCCTTCTTAATACTGAAATCGTTCGCCTTCATATTATAGATCATCGTTCCCACAACATCTGCAGGAAGTAAATCTGGAGTAAACTGTATTCGGCTAAAAGAACCGTGAACAGCTTTGGAAAGTGTATTGATGGCAAGGGTTTTTGCGAGTCCGGGAACACCTTCCAAAAGAATGTGTCCTTGACCCAAAAGACCAATCATAAGGCGTTCTACCATATGTTTTTGGCCCACAATTACTTTATTCATCTCCATTATAAGGATGTCCACAAAGGCACTTTCCCTTTCAATTTTTTCGTTTAAAGCCCCAATGTCAAATGTCGAAGTTGTATTTTCCATATTGTATTTAGATTCAATGTAGAATGTTTTTAAAAAGTGGCTGCAAATTGTGCATTAATTGCTAAAAAGGCTGTTAACAATTGGTTAAATTAAAAAAGAGGAAAACTACATGTTTTCCTCTTTTTAAAAAAGTGTGATTTTAAACTTTTACACTTACAAATTAATTTCGCCCATATTTGTTACTTCACCTTGGACTACTGTAACATTATCAACAACCAATGGTGGGATTCCCAAGCCTAAATCTGCTTGGATCGTTACAGTATATACTCCATCTGGCACTGCACTTAGCAGAAAATCACCTTGAAGATTTGTATAAGTGGATATTTCAAGAGGCCCATTAACCGCAGTAACCATTGTCAACATTCCGGCAGGAAGCACTTTTCCAGAGATGGCGCCACTTTCAGCAACAGTGGTTGCTCTAATTACTGGTTTTAGGCTATAGTCGCCGTTTCCTTGCGCAACAATGGATTTGTCAACATCAAAATCGAGCATAAATTCATATAAAATTCCAGGTTCGAGATTTTCATTTACCTGAATTTTTAAACCTGATTGTTGTGCGCTTGGAGTTGCAAGTGGCAAGGTTTGTCCATCTACTACTATGGTATTTTCTTCACCCAATACTAAACGTATTTGACTGATATTACCAGCAGGCACTTCATCATTAAATAATAATACGTTTACACCTGCGGTTAGCTCTAAAAGGTCGTAAATACCAGCATTAATGCCTAAAACAACATCATCTTGGCCGTTATCATATTTTATTACGACTTCTTCAACATCAATAAAGACTGCATCATAATCTCCAGGAGCATCTGTCAGTCTTATTGCCAATTTTGCATTTCCTTCATTATTTTTGGAATCATCATCACTGCTGCAGGATGCGAATCCAATAAATAATAATGCGATTAAACTTAACTTTAATAGGGATTTCATTTTCATAATTTTAGAATTAGTTTTACAAACGTATTCCATTACACAAAGAGTTTTAATTTGGTTAGCAACTATTAACATTTGAATTAACAAAATTTAACGTTCGAGGGTACTTCAGATTTTTTAAAAAAGTTTAATATGAAAAATAAAACAGCATTTATAACCGGGGCAACCTCCGGGATAGGTATGGCAACAGCGAAACTTTTCGCAAAAAATGGAGTAAAGTTAATTCTCTGCGGAAGAAGGGAAGATAGACTAAAAAAACTTTCGAAAGAACTCTCGGCATTGACGGAAGTACACACTTTAAGTTTTGACATTCGCAATAAAGAAGCGGTTTTTTCAGCTGTAAAATCACTTCCGAAGCACTTTTCAGAAATAGATATTTTACTGAACAATGCAGGCAATGCCCATGGAATGGATACAATTGACGAAGGCAATACGGAAGATTGGGATGCAATGCTGGACATTAATGTAAAAGGGTTGTTATACGTTAGTAAAGCAATTATTCCAAAAATGATAGAACGGAAATCTGGCCACATCATAAACATTGGCAGCACCGCAGGGAAAGAAGTATATCCAAAAGGCAACGTTTACTGTGCCAGCAAACACGCTGTGGATGCCATAAACCAAGGCATGCGCATTGACTTGAATGGAAAAGGAATAAAAGTTGGGGCAATCAACCCAGGTTTGGTAGAAACTGAATTTAGCGAAGTGCGTTTTAAAGGAGATAGCGAAAGAGCAGAAAAAGTATATCAAGGTTTTACGCCTTTAAAACCTGAAGATATTGCCGATATTATTTGGTTTGCAGTAACTCGACCACCGCACGTGAATATTGCAGATTTGACAGTTATGTGTTTGGATCAAGCTTCATCAACTATTGTAAATAAAAATTAAATTGAGATGTCTCCCCGAGCGCAGTCGAGGGGTTTCTTATAATGGCAGAATTTTCAACCTAAAAGAGGTCTCGCCTATGCTCGACCTAACATTGAACTTTAATGATTAATAAACGTCTTCTCATCAAAAACCTACTCGCCCATAACGACGAGAGCAGTTTCTATGATAAAAAGCGAAAAATAGATCTCGGCACTAAAGAAGGAAAGGCAAAATTCCTGAAACATATCTGTGCACTCAGTAACAGTAATCCGGCAAACAATTCGTTTATAGTTATTGGTGTTGAGGATGAAACCAATGAAATTACGGGCGTTGATTTTTTTGACGATAGCAAAATCCAAAATCTTATAAACGCCTATCTTACCAATGCTCCACTCATTATTTATGAAAATGTGGCTTTCCCCAATTTGCCATCAGATAAGGTTGTTGGCTTGGTAACCATTCGCCCCAACGGAATGATTACTTCCTTGCGTAAAAACATTTGGAAATATTGGGGCGGTTCCATTTTTCTTCGTGATGGCAGTATTTCCATGCCGAAAGATTTTGATATTGAGATAAAAGATGTGAATTCCGAAATCGTGAAATCCATTGAAAACGCTGCCAAAAACAATATTGAACTCACCCTAGACGGCGTGATGGATTTTATCAACAATCGCCACAAGGATTTGGAAAGTCATTACAAAGTTTTTAAGGAACAATTTGTGGTATGTTGGGCAGGAAATCCTAAAAAGGCAAGGAAAAATTTGTATTATTCCCGTGTTGATATTGAGCTAATCAATGAGCAGGTTCGGCTATTTTATTCGGCATTGGATGAAGTAAGTATTGAGTTTACCAACGATTTCTTCAAAACCGTGGAATATGTGCATTTGGGATTGAATGAACAGTTTAAATATTATCCATTGGAAGAAGTTACTATTCACTTCAAAGAAAACGGCTCATATAATATGGAATCCAAGCTTACTTTTGAACCGCCACAGTTCAACAAAAAGACACTTTACCATATATATAACGCAAATAATGCAGTTTTGGAAAAGTTGAAAAAGAACATTCCTTTGAACGCTTCCGAAGAAAAAGATTTGCGAAATCTTCCCTCAACCTATCTTATTTGCTATTTAAATAACTTTGAAGATGCAAAGGATAAATTACAAGAGGCCAAAGATTTTTTAAGGGATTATGATGCTGAAGCCTATCAACTTTCAAAGGAATCGTTACGTATTTTGAGGAAGGTGAGTTATAATTAACTTTGATTTCAACCTAATTTTATATCTTTAAACTTCAATTTTTAAAAAGCTGATAATATGGGCATCTTCGACACAATTAAAGAAAAACTAAGCAATGAATTTATAGACATTATAGAATGGCTGGATTATACTCCAGACACCATTTGTCACCGTTTTGAACGCTACCAAAACGAAATAAAAAATAACGCCAAACTCATAGTCCGCGAAGGGCAAACCGCGGTTTTTATAAATGAAGGCCAGTTGGCAGACGTTTTTAAACCTGGAACTTATACTTTGAACACGCAGAACCTTCCAATTTTAACCACCTTAAAAGGTTGGAAATATGGGTTCGACAGCCCTTTTAAAGCTGAGGTTTATTTTGTGAACACGCATCTTTTTACCGATGAAAAATGGGGAACCAAAAACCCGATAACTTTGAGCGATGACCGTTTCGGTTTGGTTGAAATCCGTGCTTTTGGGAGTTATGCTTACAGAATTAATGATACTGGAAAATTTATAGTTGACATAGTTGGAACGGATAATAATTTCACCAATTTCGAAATCAACGAACATTTAAAAAGCCTTATAGCCACACGTTTTACCGATACTGTTGGCGAGGCGAAATTACCGATTGAATTATACGCTGCAAATACCACAGAACTTTCCGAAACTTGTAAAGAAGTGATGCAGCCGGAATTCAATAGCGTGGGAATTTCCTTGGAAAAATTCTTTATTGAAAACGTATCGATGCCCGAAGATCTTAAAAAGGAAATCTTCGAATACAGCCGAATTGATAAATTGGATTTGGATAAACTCACAAAATTCAAAACTGCAAAAGCCATAGAAGCTGCAGCTTTAAATGAAGGCGGAACTGCTGGTGCAGGAATGGGAATGGGAATGGGCTTTGTACTCGCACAACAAATGGGCGGAATGATGAACCCACAAATGGGGCAACAACAAGTTCAACAACAGCAACAGAGAGCAATGATGCCTCCGCCGATGCCTGCAACAGTTCAATATTTTTATGCGGCAAATGGACAACAAATTGGTCCGGTAAGCTATGAACAATTGCAAAGTTTGTTTGCCAATAGAACCGTGAACAAAGATACCTTGGTTTGGAAAGCTGGAATGGCTGAATGGACGGCGCTTCAACAAGTAGAAGAATTGAAATCATTTTTAGGTGGAAATACGCCACCGCCACTTCCTGTGCAATAAATTGATTTTTAAAACTTCAGAAAAATAATTCCTTCGGAAGAAAGATTTCATGGAAGAAATTTCACCCAAAAAATCAGAACTTAAAAAGTCCTGCGTCAATTGTGGCGCAGAACTTAACTATTCCCCTGGAACAACCGAATTAAAATGTGACTATTGTGGCCATACAGAAGCGATTGCCCAAACTGAAAGCGAATTTGAAGAGTTGGAATTAAAACCCTATTTGGAAAAAATGGGGTCGCAAAAACACAGTGAAGAAATCACTATGCTTCACTGCAAAAACTGCGGAGCAAACCAGCATATTGAAGAAAATTACAAATCGCTTTCCTGTATTTACTGTGGTTCGCCGTTGATAATTGAAGACGCTTATAAAGAGGAATGGATTCTTCCGGGTGCGGTTTTGCCCTTTCAAATTGATCAAAAAAAGGCATTCCAGATTTTTAAAAAATGGGTTGACGGACTTTGGTTTGCGCCCAACAATCTAAAAAAAGCTGCAATTGATCCGCAAAAAACAAGAGGTCTTTATTCACCATACTGGACTTTTGATGCGCAACTAAATGCAGATTATACGGGACAGCGCGGAGAATATTATTATGTAACAAAAACCGTTGGAAGTGGCAAAAATAGAAGGACAGTGCAAGAAAGAAGAACACGCTGGTATCCCGCTTCGGGCAGTGTTTCCGGGTTTGTGGATGACACTTTAATTAAAGCTTCCAATCAAAAAACCGGGATTATTCCACAGAGTATTGCACGTTGGAATTTACAATTATTGAAACCTTTTGACAGCGGCTATTTATCTGGTTTTGTTACGGAAAAATATACAATCCCTCTTTTGGAAGGCCACAACGAAAGCAACAAAGTCGCAGAAAGTATTGCAGATAGCTGGGCGCGACGAGATATTGGTGGCGACACCCAACAAGTTTCTTCAATTAGTATGAAGTTGTCCGAAGAAAAGTTCAAACACATTTTACTGCCAGTTTACATAAGCAGCTATCAATATAATGGGAAGCGATATAATTTTTTCGTGAATGGTCAAAGCGGAGTAATTTCGGGACAACGACCGTATTCTTTTTGGAAGATTTTCTTTTTTGTGCTCGCAATAATTTGCGTAATTGGAGTGATTTACTTACTTTCAAATTAATGAGAACTGTTGTAATTGGTGATATTCATGGAGGTTTTAGGGCATTGAAACACTTGCTAGAAAATGCAAATCTTCCGAAAGACGCAAAATATATTTTTGTGGGAGATTATGTGGACGGGTGGAGTGAATCGGCCGAAGTTGTTTCTTATTTAATTAATTTTTTAGAAAAGAATAATTGTATTTTTCTACGAGGAAATCACGACGAATTACTCTATAAATATTTAAAATTTGAAGAAAAAAATCCCGTTTGGCTTAGTCAGGGTGGGGAAAGTAGTATAAAAAGCTACGCAAAAATTTCCGAAGAAGAAAAGGAAAAACATCTTCATTTTTTTGAAAATCTAGTCAATTACCACATAGATTCTGAAAATAGACTTTTTGTGCACGCAGGATTTATGAACCAGAATGGTCCACAATATGAATATTATCCAAACTTGGTGTATTGGGACCGAACCCTTTGGGAAATGGCCTGCGCGATGGATAGTTCAATTTCTGAAGAAAACGATAAATATCCAAAACGACTTAAACTTTTTAAAGAAATCTATATCGGCCACACTCCCGTAACTCGCGTAGGTTATAATAAACCCGCAAATTTCGCCAACGTTTGGAATGTTGATACTGGCGCAGCTTTTAAAGGAAAAATTTCAATACTTGACGTTGATTCCAAAGAAATTTGGCAAAGTGAGTCTGTTTACAAAATGTATCCAGACGAAAAAGGCAGGAATTAAGACTTCTTTATTATAAAAAACGCACGGCACTTGCTATATTTGTGCTATCTATCTAAAATACAACAATGGCGCTTAAAAATATTCGGTTGGAAGTGATGCAAACTGTTGAAAAGGAAATCGACAGCTATATTGACAAATACCTTATCCCTGTGGATGAAATTTGGCAACCGAGTGATATGTTGCCCGATTTTCAGAAAGAAAATTATTTAGAGGAAGTAACCCAACTGCGAGAAGAAGCTAAAGATTTGGGTTATGATTTTTGGATCGTTTTGGTGGGCGATATGGTTACTGAAGAAGCGCTGCCAACGTACGAAAGTTGGTTGATGGACATGGAAGGCGTGGATCAACACGGCCGAAACGGTTGGAGCAAATGGATCCGTCATTGGACGGGAGAGGAAAATCGTCACGGCGATACCTTGAATAAATATCTTTATTTATCTGGAAGGGTAAATATGAAAGAAGTTGAAAAAACTACGCAGCATTTAATCAACGATGGTTTCGAAGTTGGAACTGGTCGCGATCCTTATAGAAATTTTATTTATACTAGTTTTCAGGAATTGGCAACCAATGTTTCCCATAAGCGTGTTGGGAAAATAGCGAAAGAGAAGGGCAATAAAATGCTTTCAAAAATGTGCAACATTATTGCGGGCGATGAAATGCGCCACCATTTGGCTTATCGCGAATTTGTAAAAACTATTTTTGATTACGATGCCAGCGAAATGATGATTGCATTTCAAGATATGATGCAGAAAAAAATTATCATGCCAGCACAAAATCTTCGTCAAAGTGGAGGAAAAATGGCTTCTGCTTTTGATGATTTTAGTAACGCAGCACAGCGTTTGGGCGTTTACACCACTTATGATTATATAGATATTCTTGAAAAACTGAATGCCCATTGGGAAATTTCAAAAATTGGTGGCTTGACTGATGAAGCTGAAAAAGCGCGCGACTATCTTCTAAAATTGCCATCGCGAATGATGCGAATTGCAGAACGTATAAAGATCCCGCAGGATGCTAACCACTTTAAATGGGTGGAATCAAACGGAATTGTTTAACATAAAAAAGCCGCTTCAATTGAAGCGGCTTTTTTAAATCCTATAAATTAATTTCTACAAATCAAACTTGATTCCCTGCGCTAATGGCAATTCATCGCTATAATTAACAGTATTGGTTTGTCTTCTCATATAAACCTTCCAAGCATCTGATCCAGACTCACGACCTCCACCTGTTTCTTTTTCACCACCAAAAGCACCACCAATTTCTGCTCCTGAAGTACCAATATTTACATTGGCAATACCGCAATCTGATCCCGCAAACGATAAGAACTTTTCAGCCTCTTTTAATTCATTGGTCATTATTGCAGAAGATAAACCTTGTGCAACTCCGTTTTGCAAATCGATTGCATTTTCCACATCGCCACTGTATTTCATTAAGTACAAAATAGGAGCAAATGTCTCGTGCTGTACTATTTTAAAACTGTTTTCAGCTTCAATGATTGCCGGTTTTACGTAGCATCCACTTTCGTATCCTTCGCCTTCCAAAACACCGCCTTCAACGAGTACTTTTCCTCCCTCGGATTTTGCTTTTTCAATAGCTTTTAAATAGGTGTCAACAGCTTCTTTATCGATTAATGGCCCAACATGATTTTTTTCATCAAGCGGATTTCCAATAACGATTTGCTTATAAGCACCTACAATTGCATCTCTTACTTTATCGTAAACACTTTCGTGAATAATCAATCTTCTGGTTGAAGTACAGCGCTGCCCACAAGTTCCAACGGCACCAAATACGGCACCTGGCACAACTACTTTTAAATCGGCAGTTGGTGTAATAATGATTGCGTTGTTTCCACCTAATTCCAATAAAGATTTTCCAAAACGCTCTGCTACCTTTGCTCCAACAATACGGCCCATTCTGGTAGAACCTGTAGCAGAAATTAAAGGAATTCTTGTATCTGTCGTCATCATTTCGCCCACTTTGTAGTCACCGTTGATGATAGAAGAAATGCCTTCTGGAAGGTTATTTTCTTTTAAAACTCCTGCAATTATATTTTGACAAGCTACAGTACACAAAGGTGCTTTTTCACTTCCTTTCCAAACACACACATCTCCACAAACCCAAGCTAATGCTGTATTCCAAGCCCAAACAGCAACTGGAAAGTTAAATGCTGAAATGATTCCAACAATTCCAATTGAATGCCATTGCTCACGCATTACATGGCCAGGGCGTTCAGACGGAATTGTTTGACCGTTTAACTGTCGGGATAAGCCAACTGCGAAATCACAGATATCAATCATTTCTTGAACTTCGCCGTAACCTTCTTGCAATGATTTACCCATTTCATAAGAAACTAGTTTCCCTAATGGTTTTTTCATTTCGCGAAGCTTATTACCAAATTGGCGTACAATTTCTCCACGTTGTGGCGCTGGCATAGCTCTAAAAGATAAAAAAGCTTTTTGTGCAGTAGTGATTACTTGCTCATATTCTTCTTTTGTAGTAGCGGTAACTTTACCAATCAATGCACCATCTACTGGAGAGTACGACGCAATTTCTTCGCCTCCTGGAAACCATTTGTTTCCAGTAGAAGTTCCGTGGTTTAAATCTTTAATTCCTAATTTTTCCAACGCTTCTTCAATGCCGAAGCTAGTGGTTGTTGCTTGCATATATTTATGATTTTTTTATTCGAAAATTTATAAAGCGCAAAGGTACACAATGCGCTGAAGAAAGTAAAATGAAACGGTATCTGTTTGGAAAATATGCTGTTAATCTTGTGTAAAACGAGGATCGGTTTCCATAACGGTACCACATTTATCACAGGTTCGCAATTCTTTACTTCCGTAGAAGTGTTTAAAATGTTTCAGAAAATCAGTTTCAATATTGCTTAATGGAAAGTAAACATCGTAAAGTTTGTTGTTGCAATTATCGCAAAACCAAAGTAGGCCGTCTTTTCCGTCAAGATCAGTGCGTTTCCTTTCAATAACTAAACCTATTGAACCTTCACTTCTGCCGGGTGAATGGGGCACTTTTCCGGGATGTAGATACATATCGCCTGGACCAAGTTCCATTACTTTCTTTTCACCATTTTCCTGGATAGCAACTTGAATATTTCCTTCAAGTTGATAGAAAAGTTCTTCGGTTTCGTTGTAATGATAATCCTTTCGGGCGTTAGGGCCGGCGACGATCATTACAATATAATCGTCAGATTCAACGTATAAATTTTTATTGCCAACCGGTGGTTTCAGTAGGTCGCGGTTTTCCTCAATCCACTTATTAAGGTTGAAAGGTTTTTTAATAGCCATTGCCGTATTTTTAACAGTTATGTAAAAATACGGCAAAATGGTCTAATAGAAAAGGGATGTGAGGTTACTTTCTATAAAAGAGTTGTGTGAAGTAGCTACGGCCTTTGGAAGACTTCATTACTCCAAAACCTGTGTGCGTGTAATTGCCTTCAATAATTTCTTTATGTCCTGGACTGTTTAACCAGGCATTTACTACAGCTTCGGCAGTTTCATACCCATAGGCCACGTTTTCACCAACAACTTGAGCGTTGTCGTGATATTTAATTCCTTCTGAACGATAGCCAAAGTTGTCGTGGTTTATCTGCTCTTTTTCAATCATATATTCAGTATGATCCACAGCGAAGGCCGAGGCGTATTGATTGTCTATTTTAAGTATAGAAAGACCTAACGATACACGATGATCGTTTACCAAACTTAAAATTTCTGAAGACATTTGGCTGTCGTTTTTCTGTGCCAAAGCTAAATCAATATCATATTTAGCTGCTTCAACTTCAACAGAATCCTCTTTTGAACAAGAGGTAATCACTAAGCATAGCAATGCCATTGCAAGTAGGTTGCTTTTTAGTAGGTGCATAATTGGGGTAACATCAAATTTGGGGCATGATGTTAAGTCAAATATATAAAAATTATCAAAAGAAAATGCTTTTAGTCGAAAAAATATTACGCTTCATCGGATAAATGGTTTTTATTTTAAAAGTAAGAGAAACTTAATATTTTGCTTAAGCACTGTAAACATTATAATTTTCACGTATATTAGGGATGAATTTAAAACTGTTATTATGGTTAAAATTTTAACATATTTTATTGTTATTTTTCTGCTTATTGGATGTAAAAACGAAGAAAAACCTGTTTCTGAAACCTTAAATACATCAGAAAAGGAAATTAAAAAAGAAGAAAACTTCGGAATTGTCATTCATGGAGGCGCGGGTACTATCTTAAAAGAAAATATGAGTGATTCCCTTGAAGCTGCCTATAAAGCTAAGCTGAAAGAAGCCATTTCCATAGGTTATGAAATTTTGAAAAATGGCGGCACTTCGCTGGAAGCGGTTACAAATACTATAAATATAATGGAAGATTCTCCGCTATTTAATGCAGGAAAGGGCGCAGTTTTTACACATGATGGTTCCAACGAGTTGGATGCTTCCATAATGGATGGCGCCACACTGAATGCTGGAGCTATTGCTGGTGTAAAGCATATCAAAAATCCAATAAACTTGGCACAAGACGTAATGCAAAAAAGCGAACACGTTATGCTTTACGGCCCGGGTGCCGAAGAATTTGCAAAAGATTTGGGCTACGTAATGATGGATACAACCTATTTTTACACCAAAAATAGATATGAATCTTTGCAAAAGGTTTTGCAGAAAGAAAAAAGCAAAAGTGAAAAAAAGGTCTCTTTTGAAGATTCTTATATAAAAAACTCAAAATTTGGTACCGTTGGTTGTGCCGCATTGGACAAACACGGCAATCTTGCCGCTGGAACTTCAACAGGAGGAATGACAAATAAGCGATGGAATCGCATTGGGGATGCGCCAATTATTGGAGCAGGAACCTATGCAAATAATGCTACTTGCGCCGTTTCTTCAACAGGTTGGGGAGAATATTTTATTCGTTCCGTGGTTGCCTACGATATTTCCGCTTTAATGGAATATAAAGGATTGACTTTGCAGGAAGCAGCTACAGAAGTTATTCAGAAAAAAATACCGACAATGGGCGGCGATGGCGGAATTGTTGCAATTGATAAAGACGGAAATGTTGCGATGGAGTTCAACACGGCCGGAATGTATCGCGCAACGATGAATTCCGAAGGAGAATTAATAATTAAAATCTATAAAGAAGAATAAATGGAACCTTACTACGCCGTAATCTTCACTTCAGTGCAAACCGAAAACATTGAAGGCTATTCTGAAATGGCAGATTTAATGGAAACCTTGGCAAAACAACAGCCTGGATATTTAGGGATTGAAAGCGCCCGAAATGAAATTGGTATAACGGTGAGTTACTGGCAAAATATTGAAAGTATTAAGAAGTGGAAAGCTAATCTGGACCATTTAGTAGCACAAAAAAAAGGGCGTGAACAATGGTATTTATATTATAAAGTTAGGATTTGCAAAATAGAAAGGGAATATGAATTTTTAAAAGTGACGAACAAAACGTAAGCTTACTTTTTTGCGCAACCTTTTTAGCTTTTTCTTATCTACAGAGTATTACCAACAATTTTTATAAAAGAGCAGCTATAGATAAAAACTACATCTAACCCTTAAATAATAAATAGATGTTGGTAAAAAACTTGCTCCCAGTAACTTTTCTTAGTGCAATTCTTTTTTCAATTTTGTTTTTCAGACAAGATTTAGGTCTTAACCTTCTAATTTTTGAGACCTCTTTTGTCATTTTATTATTCCTAACAAAACAATTTAAATTTTCTAATAGGATTCAAATAGCTTGCTCCGTAGGATTTTTATTGACAGCTGTTTTTACAGTACTTACACATTCTACTTTTTCATATATAATTCATTTTATTACTCTAATAGTATATGTTGGAGTTCTTAATTATCCCTCAGTGAAATCAATCATAAGCGCGACTTTAATTTCAATTATATCAATCTTTCAATCGCAAATCGAGTTTTTTAGAAGTATATCAAATTCAAAAGTGAAAGGGAAAAGCTTAGGAAAATTTATATGGAAGTTCAGAATTTTTATAATTCCCTCAACTATCATTTTTGTGTTCGTGGCAATCTACAGGGCTTCAAATCCAATTTTCGACAAGCTGACAGTAAACTTGGGAATGGTATTTCAGAATGTGCTGGACTTTATTTTTAAAGATATTGAAATTCTTCTTGTATTAATTTTCTTATTGGGTTTGTTTATCAGCAATATTTTTTTGTTCAGAACAAAAAACCCATCAATTGAAAACGAAGATGCCAAGGCTAGTGATGTATTAATTAGAAATAGAAAGAAGAATTACAGAAGTTTTGCAACATTAAGTTTAAAAAATGAGTTGAAGGCAGCCTTGTTTCTCATTTTCATTTTGAATGCAATTTTATTACTGTTAAACATTACGGATATTTATTTGGTTTGGTTCAATTTTGAATGGGATGGGCAAACTTTGAAACAATTTGTCCACGAAGGAACATATTTTTTAATTTTCTCCATTTTAATATCTATTGCGATAGTTCTTTACTTCTTCAGAGGGAATATTAATTTTTACAAAAGCAATAAATGGCTCAAAAAACTAAGTTATTTGTGGTTGTTCCAAAACGCAATTTTGGCAATCTCTGTGGGTGTTCGCAATTATTGGTATATAGAATATTTTTCTTTAGCATATAAAAGAATTGGCGTTGCAATTTTCTTGATATTGACTCTATACGGTCTCTATTCGGTTTTTATGAAAATTAGATTTGTAAAGTCAGGATTTTTTCTTTTTCGCACAAATGCATTGGCATTGTATATTATTTTGGTTTTAAGTTCCACTATAAATTGGGACACTTTAATTGCGAAATATAATTTTGCCCATGCCGATAAAGCTTTTTTACATTTTGATTATTTGGCAGATTTATCAAATAAATCCTTACCTTATCTAGATAAACCTATTTCGGAATTAATCGAGATTGAAAATATCCAGAAAGAAAAATTTGCCTATGAAACCGATTTTATGAATGCCAAAGAATACCACCAACATATTGAATTCAAAAAATCAGCATTTAAGAAAGATTGGGAATCTAAAGGCTTTTTGTCGTGGAATTTACCTGAATATAGAGCCTACAATAAATTGTTTAAAAATAAATAGTAAATCAGTCATAGGTCTTTTTCTTAATTTCCTCCCAAATGTTAAATTTCTAAATACGATTTTAAAATAATTTTACGTTTAAAATAAAACTTCCCTACCCTAAAAACGGATTTCAGACATTTTCAAACAAAACGAATTGTTTTGCTTTGTGGCTCAATCAATTTGCCTTAATTTTAAATACTTTATTTAACCATCGCTTATGCAAACCTCACTGAAGTTCCTGTCCATTGTTTTGTTACTTTTCGTTTTTTCCTGTAAAGACAAAGACAAACATTCTGAAACTGATAATCTTTTTAAGTTCAAGGAATACATTTCCTATAATACCTACGGAAACCAATCCATCACTACTGATATTCGGGTTGAACTTGCAAAGCAGTTGGAGCAATTTGAGATCACTCAGGAAATTTCTGCAGATGAATATTTAAAAATTTCTCCAAAAACTGATGGGAAATTGGTTGTTGAAAACGGCAAAACCTTAATCTTTCAACCTTCGGAATATTTAAAGCCCGACACAGAATATACTGTAACGGTAAAACTGGATAAGTTTTACGAAGACATTTCCAAAGAATTTAAAACCTATACTTTCAGTTTCAAAACCATTACGCCGAATTTCAAAGTTGAAATTGGCAAACTTCAAAGCTACAGCAAGCAATGGCAGTATGTTGAAGCATCTATTGAGGCGTCTGATGTAGTTTCTTTGGAAAAAGCGAAACAACTTGTTTCAGTAACGCAAAAAAGTAAAAAACTAAAATTAAAATGGGCTTCGGAAGCAACCGATGGACGTTATTTCAATTTCACAATTGACAGCATAAGCCGAAAAATGGACGACTCAGAAATCCTTATTAAATGGGACGGAAAACCCATCGGTGCAGAAAATAAAGGTGAAAATACGTTCGCAATTCCGGGTCAAAACAATTTCACGATTGTGGACATCAGTAGCACTTTGGCGCCCGCGGCATTGTTGAGTATCAATTTTTCCGATCCGTTGCTGGAAAATCAGGATTTTGCAGGTTTGGTTACTATTGAAAATACTCAGAATTTGCGTTACGAAGTAAACGGAAATGTATTGAACGTTTATCCACCAAACCGCGTTGTGGGTGATGTAAAAGTCACCGTGTTCACGGGAATAAAAAATACCGAAGGTTTCGGACTGGAAAAAGAATTTTCAGAACTCGTTTCTTTTGAACAGTTAAAACCCGCCGTCAGAATGATTTCCAAAGGTGTGATTCTTCCCAATTCGGCTTCAACACCCGTTTACTTTGAAGCGGTAAATCTTTCAAAAGTAGATGTTCGCGTTATAAAAATCTTCGAAAACAATGTGTTACAATTTCTTCAAAGTTATAATTTGAATGACAACAACACTTATGATATAAAACGAGTTGGACGAAGAATTGCCAAAAAAACCATTATCCTTAAAAATACAGATTTGGGCGATAACGGCAGCTGGAAAGCCTATGCTATAAATCTTTCTGAATATTTTAAGGCAGATCCAGGCGCAATTTATCAGCTGGAGCTCAGTTTCAAAAAGGATTATATAACCTATGATTGTTCTGAAACTGCTTCAGAAGATGTTGAAGAGACTGATGAATATGAAGAGGAATATTATGATGAGTACTATGAAGAAGACTCGTATTATGCGAACGATTCCTCCGAAGATGAAGAACTTCGCGAAGAGCGTTATTGGGATAATGAAATTTACCGTTGGAGAAATTACACCTACAACTGGGAACAACAGGACAATCCTTGCCATCCTTCATTTTACAATGAAGAGCGCGTAGTTAACGCAAATATTTTGGGCTCAGATTTAGGGTTGATTGTGAAAAAAGGAAACAACCGTTCCTATCACTTTATAACTACAAATCTAATTTCTGCAAAACCTGAAGGCGGCGTAAAAATTAAACTATTCAACTATCAGCAGCAACTCATTGAAACCGTAACTACGGAAGGTGATGGAATGACCATTTACGATGGTAGCAAAAACGCAGCTTTTGCAGTAGCCCAAAAAGGTAACAATTTCGCCTACGTAAAATTGGAAGACGGAAACGCCCTTTCAATGAGCAATTTCGATATTTCTGGGAAAGAACTTCAAAAGGGATTGAAAGGTTATACTTATACTGAACGCGGCGTTTATAGGCCCGGTGACAGTATTCACCTTACTTTTGTTTTGAACGATAATGCAAATCGACTTCCAAAAAATCATCCCGTTACACTTTCCGTGTCCGATGCGCGTGGAAAATTGGTTCTACGAACGGTTTCTTCATCTTCTAGAAATGCTTCTGCAGAAAAAGGATTTTACTATTTCCCAATCGCTACGGACGCTTCGGCTCCAACTGGCAATTGGAATGCAACAATAACTGTTGGCGGAGCACAATTCAGCCATACTTTGAAAGTTGCGACTATAAAACCAAACCGTCTAAAAATAAAACTCGATTTTGAAGATGAAATTCTCGACGCAACTAAACCTGTAAAAGGAACAGCGAGCGCAATGTGGCTTCACGGCTCGCCTGCACGTAGTTTGAAGATTGATATGACGGCAACACTTCGTGCGAGCAATTCTGCTTTCCCGAAATTTCCAATGTACAATTTCATCGACCCGATCAGAAGTTTTTCTGAAATTGAAATTCCTGTTTTGGATACGCAACTTTCTTCGGAAGGCAGCACTGCTTTCAGCCAAAATCTGGAAGTTGGAAAGAACGCGCCCGGAATGTTGACAGCAACTTTTTTAACGAAAGTGTACGAAGGCGGCGGCGATTTTTCAATGGATATTTTTTCGAAGGATTTGGCACCGTTCTCACATTTTGTAGGTTTGAAATCGCCCGAAGCAGGACGTTACGGCTCGTATTTTACAGATGAAAACACAACTTTTGATGTAGTTTCCGTAGATGCTCAAGGAAAAGCGGCCGCCAATCGCGAACTTGAAGTAAAAGTTTTCCAAATTGAATGGCGTTGGTGGTGGAACCGAGGTTCGGACAATCTTTCAACCTATGAAAATTCAACGGTACATCGTCCTGTAAAGGAATTCACCGTAAAAACCGATGGCAGCGGAAAAGGAAAATTCACCGTAAATATTCCTGATGAAGAAGGTGGAAGATATTTAATTCGCGTAATCGACAAACAATCCGGTCACGCTACGGGACGCATTACTTATTTCTACAGAAACTGGTGGCAACGACCAAGCGACGGCGATTCAGAAAGCGCACGGATGTTACTTTTTTCAGCTGACAAAGAAAAATACAATGTTGGCGAAGAGGCGTTTATAACTTTTCCTTCGGGAAGCGACGGCCATGCGCTGATTAGTGTTGAAAATGGTACCGAAGTTTTGGCAACGCATTGGATTGAAACCAAAAAAGGCGAAACCCAAGCCGCGATAAAAATCACAAAGGAAATGGCGCCGAATATTTATGTGAATATTTCACTACTTCAACCGCACAGCCAGACGAAGAACGATTTGCCAATACGGCTTTACGGCGTTATTCCGCTTTCGGTGGAAGATCCTTCAACGGTGCTTCATCCAAAAATTACGATGCCGGAGGTTTTAAAACCTGAAAAGCAATTCACCGTAAAAGTTTCCGAAGAAAAGGGAAAACCTATGACCTATACTTTGGCGGTTGTGGACGAAGGTTTACTGGATTTAACACGCTTTGCAACGCCCGATATTCACGAAGGTTTTTACAGCCGCGAAGCTTTGGGGGTAAAAACTTTTGATATGTTCGATTACGTGATTGGCGCGTATTCCGGAAGTGTCGATAATATTTACGCAATCGGTGGTGGCGATGCCGCTTTGGGTGCAAAAAACCGAAAGGCCGACAGATTTAAACCTGTTGTGAAATATTTAGGGCCATTCGAACTCGCCGGTGGAAAAACTGCAACTCATAACATTATGATGCCAAATTATATTGGTTCGGTGCGAACAATGGTCATTGCCGGTGATAAAACCAAAAGCGCTTATGGAAGTGTAGATAATACAACTCCTGTTCGCACACCTTTAATGGTGTTGGCTTCGCTTCCGCGGAAATTATCTCCGGGTGAAACTGTCACGCTTCCCGTTACTGTTTTTGCGATGGAAAATAAAGTGAAAACCGCCACAATTACTGTGAAAACTGGCGATGCGCTGAAACCGAAAAGCGGTTCCTCAAAAACGGTAACTTTCAGCGGACCGGGTGAGCAGATTGTGAATTTTGAGTTTGAAGTTTTACCGACACAGGAATTTCAAACTATTGAGGTAACCGCTTCCGGAAACGGAGAAAAAGCGAGTTATAAAGTGGAAATTGATGTTGAAAACCCGAACCCGATTTCGCAGAAATCCACACAATATACTATTGCTGAAAACGGGACACAAACCATCAATTTTGAAACTTTTGGCGTTCCCGGAAGTAATGCCGCGATGCTAGAATTTTCAACATTGCCCCCGATGGATTTCGGAAAACGAATGGAATATTTAATTCATTATCCCTACGGATGCATTGAGCAGATAACTTCTTCGGCGTTTCCACAGTTGTATTTGGCGGATGTTTTCGACATAACTTTCGACAAAAAACAGAAAATTGAGAAAAATGTAAAAGTTGCAATTGAGCGGTTGGGAAGATTCCAAATCGCAAACGGCGGGCTTGCATATTGGCCCGGCGAGCGCGAGGCTGATGAATGGGGAACGAATTATGCCGGTCATTTTATGCTGGAAGCCAAACAAAAAGGCTATGCACTGCCAATAAGTTTTATGAGCAATTGGTTGCTGTATCAGCAAAACACGGCGCGCCAATGGCGAAATAGTTATAAAGTCTATAATACAAGTTTGACGCAGGCTTACAGACTTTATACATTGGCTTTAGCCGGAAAACCAGAGCTTGCTGCGATGAATCGTCTTCGCGAAAGCAAGGAATTGAGTAACGATGCCAAATGGCGTTTGGCAGCTGCTTATGCTTTGGCCGGTAAAAAAGAAGTCGCACAACAAATTGCTCAAACTGCAAATATCAATTTCGTTTCTGAAAAATATGATTATTACACCTACGGTTCGCCTTTCAGAAATCGAGCGATGGCTTTGGAAACCTTAGTTTTATTAGGCGATTCAAAACAGCGCGACTTGGCGATTTCCGTAGCTAAAGATTTGTCTTCCGGAAATTGGTACAGCACTCAGGAAACTTCGTATGCCCTTATGGCTATGGCAAAAATGGTTGCCAAAAATGGTGGAAAAGCGATGGAAGTTACCTTTACCAACGGCGGAAAATCGGTTGAGGTGAAAACCGACCGTGCCATTTCACAACGCGATCTTTCTTTTGTAATGGGAAGCAATTCTGTTTCGGTTACCAACAAAAAAGGAAATGTAGTTTACGTTACGCTTTCGCAACGCGGAAAATTACCGTTGGGAAAAGAACTTGCAGAACAACGCAATCTTTCCATAAAATCACAATATTTGGACGGTGCAGGAAATGCAATTGATGTAACCAAATTGCGGCAAGGAACGGAAATCATAGCAAAAGTAAGTGTTACAAATACTTCTAGCGATTGGATAAACAATGTCGCTTTGGCGAAAATCTTCCCAAGTGGTTGGGAAATTGTAAATACAAGTTTTTCTGAATTGGGCGGTGGCGCAAGTGGAAACGCACGTTATACTGACATTCGTGACGATCGAGTCAATTTCTTCTTTGATCTGAATAGAAATGAAACGAAGACTTTTACAGTGAAATTGAATGCTTCGTATTTAGGAACTTATTATTTACCGGGAACGCAGGTTGAAGCGATGTATGATAATTCATATTATGCGAGGAATAAAGGGATGTGGGTAACGATTGAGCAATAAATCCATTGAAATTTGACAAAACAGAAATAAAAAAAAGAATCAGCAGGCACAAAATAAAACTAAGCATCCTGCTGATTTTATTTGTGCTTTGGCTATTCTGTCTTCCTTCACCATTATTCAATATCTCAACCGCAACCGTTGCCGAAAGCAGCAGCGGCGAAATGCTCGGCGCGCGGATTGCAGACGACGGACAATGGCGATTTCCACAAATGGATTCCGTTCCGGAACGGTTTGAAAAATGCATTCTTTATTTTGAAGATGAACATTTTTATTGGCATCCCGGCTTTAATCCGGTATCCATTTCAAAAGCTCTTTGGAACAATCTTACCACAGATTCCCGCCGTGGTGGAAGTACGATTACGCAGCAAGTAATCCGACTTTCCCGACAAAATAAAGGACGGACTTATTTTGAAAAACTAATCGAAATTTTTCAAGCCACACGTTTGGAAGCTGCAAATAGAAAGAAATCGATTCTGAATTTATACGCTTCCTATGCACCTTTCGGCGGAAATGTGGTTGGTTTAGAAACTGCTTCTTGGCGTTATTTTGGAATTCCAGCGAGCGAATTGAGTTGGGGACAATCGGCGGCGTTGGCTGTTCTTCCGAATGCGCCCGCACTAATTTTCCCAGGAAAAAATGAGGCAATTCTGAAACAAAAAAGAGATGCACTATTATTGAAGCTTTTTCAAAATGAAGTGATTGATCAAACAACCTATCAGTTGGCTTTAGATGAAATTCTGCCCGGAAAACCGTTGCCTTTGCCTGAATTTGCGCCGCATTTAACCGAAAAAATAAGAAAGGATCACCACGGAAAACGCATTGAAACCACGATCGATTTTTCACTTCAGCAAAAGGTAAACAACATTGTGAAAGAGCAAAATTATATGTTGGCACAAAACCAAATTCACAATCTCGCAGTTTTGGTTTTGGATGTGAATACGCGTGAGGTTTTGGCTTATGTTGGCAATTCCCCGACAACGGGAGAGCACAATAATTTTGTGGATATTATCGAAAGACCACGAAGCACGGGCAGTATTTTGAAACCTTTTCTTTTTACTTCAATGTTGGATGCCGGAGAGATTCTTCCGAATACTTTGGTTGCTGATATTCCTACTACTGTGAATGGTTATACGCCTGAAAATTTCGATAAAAATTTTAATGGCGCAGTTCCCGCAAGTGTTGCGCTGTCTCGTTCGCTGAATATTCCTGCGGTACGAATGTTGCGCGATTTCGGGCTTCAGCGTTTTTATAATATTTTAGGAAAAACGAATCAAAAGTCAATTGATAAAGATGCCGATTATTATGGGCTTTCATTGATTTTGGGAGGTTCGGAAAGTACTTTGTGGGATATTACGAAAGCGTATGCAGGAATGGCTTCGACTTTAAATTTTTTTAACAATTCTTCCAGTGAATACCGAAAAAATGAGTTTGTAGAACCTGTTTATGTGAAAAATCATGAAGAAATCGACTTCGGAGAAACGCAACAAAAACCTTCCGTTTGGAATGCGGGGGCAATTTATGAAGCCTTTGAAGCGATGGAGAAAGTGAACCGCCCGAGCGGTGAGGAAAATTGGGAATTCTTCACAAATAGTCAACCGCTGGCTTGGAAAACGGGAACGAGTTACGGTTTTAAAGATGCTTGGGCAGTTGGCGTAACTCCAAAATACGCAATTGGGGTTTGGGTAGGAAATGCGGATGGTGAAGGCCGGCCGGGATTGACTGGAATTCAAGCTGCAGCACCAGTTTTGTTTGATGTTTTGAATGTTTTACCGCAAAGCGGTTGGTTTAAAATTCCGTATGATGAATTGGTGGAGGCTGAAATCTGCGCAAAAAGTGGGCATCTCGCTGGACTTTTTTGTGACGAAATAAAAAATGATTTGATTCCTAGAAACGGAGCGAGAACGGAAGCTTGCCCATATCACCAAACCGTATTTTTGAACGCTTCAGAAAATTTTCGGGTAAATTCTTCCTGTTATCCGCTTTCGGAAATGAAACAGAAAAACTGGTTTGCGTTGCCGCCGGTTATGGAATATTATTACGCATCGCTTCATCCCGAGTATAAAGTTTTGCCACCATTTGCGCCCGACTGTTTGCAGGAGGGTGAAAAGTTGATGGCTTTTATTTATCCGAAAAGAAATGAAGCCGTTTTGCTTCCGAAGAATTTTGATGAAAATGTGAACGAAGTCATTTTCAAACTCGCGCACCGTTCGCCGGAAACTACTGTTTTTTGGTATTTGGATTCAAAATATATCGGTAAGACTGAAACCTTTCACGAGTTGGCTGTTTCTCCAAAACCCGGAAGGTATTTGTTGACGGCCGTTGACGAAAGTGGTAATGAAGTCCGCGAGCACATTGAGATAAAACCTGCTTCATTAAACTAAAAATTTCTTCTAATTATTTATCGTCCTGAGTACAGTCAAAAGGCTTAAAATTTATTTAACAAAAAATTAATACTGATTGGTTCGTATTATTCCGAACCGAACGTAACTTTGCACTCTAATTTTTAATTAATCATTTATATTTTGACTAAAAAAGAAAAATTAATCGAAAAATTGGGTGTGCATATTGAGACCAAGGATCAACTTGCTCCTTTGGCTGCACGCATTCTTGCAACTTTAGTTTTAAGTGGAAAAAAGGGAAGCACTTTTGAATCTTTGGTATGTGAACTTAGTGCTAGCAAAAGCACCATTTTCACTCACTTAACTACACTTCAAGCTGCAAATAGAATTACATATTATACTAAATGTGGTGACCGAAAAAAATATTTCACGCTTGTGCCAGATGTTATGATTCAGTCTATGACCGAAATGCTTAATAAATGGAAAAGCGAGAGAGAATTGCATTTGGAAATAATGGAATATAAGAAGGAGATTAATGAGGATTTACAAGAGCAAGATGAAGGTCATTTTGATTTGGAATTTCATACAGAATATATCCAATTTATTGATCTAGCAAGCAGTTCAATGCAAAATCTTAGACAGAAACTTACCGATAAAAACAAAAACGACTAATTATTATCAAATGAATAAGAAAAATTTAATATCCTCACTCCCATTTGCTTTAGGGATCCTGTTATTGTTTTCATCCTGTGGCGACGATAAAAATGCACAACAGGCTCAAATGGCACAGCAAGCCCCAACTTTACCAGTGGTGACAATTCCCACCAAAACAGTTACGGCATATACAACCTATCCAGCAAGTATTGAAGGGATTGTAAATAGCCAAGTGCAAGCAAAAATTTCTGGATATATTACTGATGTTCTTGTAGATGAAGGTCAAAAAGTAAAAAAGGGACAAACACTTTTCCGTTTGGAAACCCAAACCTTAAATCAAGATGCCGCTGCCGCACGAGCTAATGTGAATGCTGCACAAGTTGAGGTTGACAAACTGAAACCGTTGGTTGAAAAAAATATTATCAGCAATGTGCAGCTTGAAACCGCCAACGCGAAACTTCAACAAGCAAAGAGTGCATATAATAGTATTGCCGCAAACATAGATTACGGAAATATAAAAAGTCCGGTTGATGGATATGTTGGTTCTATAAATCTTCGGAAAGGTGCTTTAGTGAGCCCTTCTTCACAAATTCCATTGACAACGGTTGCAGATATTAGTAAAGTGTATGCCTATTTTTCTATGAATGAAAAAGAGTATTTAGATTTTATTCTGAATGCGGAAGGAAAAGATATAGAAGAAAAAATTAAAAAACTTCCGAAAGTGCAATTGTTATTAGCAAACGGAAGCCTTTATGAAGAGGAAGGAACTATTGAAACTATCAATTCACAAGTGAATTCAAATACGGGCTCTATTTCATTCAGAGCCGTTTTTAACAATCCTTCTCGAATTTTAACCAACGGTAACAGCGGAAAAATTCAAATACCGAAAGTTTTTACTGATGCAGTAGTGGTTCCCCAGGAATCAAGCTATGAGCAACAAGGAAGTATTTATGTGTATAAAGTTGGCAAAGATAGTATGACTACTTCAACCAAAATTGAAAAAATTGCCGAAGTTGGAAATCTTTACGTTATAACTTCCGGCTTGCAGAAAGGCGATAAAATTGTCGCGAAAGGGGCAAATAAACTACGTGGAAATTCAAAAATAAATCCGCAGGAAATGCCTTTTGACAGCATAGCCAAGCCTATTGAAAAAGTTTTCAGATAACCGTTGAAGAAAAATAAATCATGTTAAAAATATTTATTGAGAGACCTGTACTATCTACGGTTATTTCCATCATAATAGTGATTTTGGGAGTTTTAGGACTTAGCTCGTTGCCAATAACCCAGTATCCAGATATAGCCCCGCCAACTATTCAAGTTAATGCTTCCTATCCAGGAGCGAGCGCAGAGACTATTCTTGAAAGCGTTATTATCCCTCTGGAAGAGCAGATAAATGGTGTGGAAGGAATGACCTATTTAACGTCTACGGCAACCAATAACGGAACGGCTTCCATAAGTGTGTTTTTTGATCAGGATGTAGATTCAGATATTGCGGCAGTAAATGTTCAGAACCGTGTTGCTCGTGCAAATTCCTTGTTGCCACAAGCTGTAATACAGACTGGAGTTACTACGTCAAAACAGCAAACAAGTGCTTTGATGTTTCTTTCATTTTACAGCACAAATAATGATTACGACGATACATATCTTCAGAATTATTTAAAAATAAATGTAATTCCAGAATTTCAAAGGGTAAACGGGGTTGGAGATGTAACTGTTTTTGGCGGAAAGGATTACGCTATGCGAATCTGGTTAGATCCACAGAAATTGGCAGCCTACAGTTTAATGCCTTCAGATGTTACTGCCGCATTAAAAGAACAAAGTTTGGAATCTGCCGCAGGTTCTTTGGGTGAAAATTATGGCGAAGCGTTTTCATATACTATTAAATATTCAGGACGCTATAAAACCGAACAACAATACAGCGACATTGTTATAAAAGCTTTAGGCAATGGCGAATTTTTAAAACTCAGTGATATTGCCCAAATAGAACTGGGGGCACAATCTTACGCTGGGAGTTCCGTAACTAATAGCTATCCTGCGGTGAATATGGGTATTTTTCAAACCAAAGGTTCAAACGCGCAGGAAATTATTGATGAAATAAAAGAAAAATTAAAGAATGTTGAGCGTGATTTACCAGATGGAATTACCTACTACATTCCTTACGATACAAATAATTTCCTAAATGCATCCATAGAAAAAGTGGTGAGTACTTTGGTGGAAGCTTTCCTTTTGGTTTTCCTTGTTGTATTTATCTTTTTACAGGATTTCCGTTCTACATTAATTCCTGCAATCGCGGTTCCGGTTTCTATTATCGGAACGTTTTTCTTTCTGAATTTATTCGGGTATTCAGTAAACCTATTGACGCTTTTCGCATTGGTACTCGCTATAGGTATTGTGGTGGATGATGCCATTGTAGTGGTTGAAGCAGTCCACGCAAAGATAGACGAAGGTGAAAAGAGCCCGAAAAAAGCATCGCTCAAAGCGATGAACGAAATTTCGGGAGCTATCATTTCCATTACTTTGGTGATGTCTGCAGTATTTATTCCGGTAACTTTTATTAAAGGGCCAACGGGAGTATTTTATGAGCAATTTGGAGTTACACTTATTGTTGCTATTATAATTTCGGCAGTAAACGCTTTGACGTTGACTCCAGCTTTAAGTGCGCTATTTTTGAAAGGTCATGAAGATAAACTGAACAGTAAAAAACCAGGTTTTATACAGAAATTTTTCAACGGTTTTAACAGAGGTTTTAAAGCCACAGTAAATCGTTACGGAAGGTCCGTTCATTTTCTTTACAGGCACAAATGGATTACTGGGTTTATTTTGCTTTTGGCTGTTTTGGGAATTTGGTGGTCATCTTCAACACTTAAAACAGGGTTTGTGCCAGATGAAGACCGTGGAATTATTTTTATGAATGTGGAACTTCCAGCAGGTTCTTCTATAGATAGAACACATGAGGTAAACCAAATACTTTATTCCAAAATTAAAAACTTACCAGGCGTTCAAGGGGCATCGGTAATTGACGGGCGAAGCTTGATTAGCGGTGCCGGAAATAACTACGGACTTGGTTTTATAAGACTGGACGACTGGGCCGATAGAGAGGCAGATTCACTTTCTGTACAATCAATTACAGGAAAATTATTCGGAATTGCCGCTCAAATTCCAGATGCCCAAATTATATTCTTCTCGCCGCCAAGTATTCCAGGTTTCGGAAACTCAGCGGGTGCAGAAGTGAACCTTTTGGATCGCTCCGGAGGAAGTTTTACCGATTTGGATAAAACCAATCAGGAATTCATTGCAAAGCTAAGTGAAAGACCAGAAATTCAGTATGCACAATCATCTTTCAACACACGGTATCCACAATATGAAATGACACTGAACGTGCCTTTGGCGAAGGAAGTGGGAGTTTCTGTTCAAACAATTTTCACAACACTTCAAGGATATATTGGAAGTGTTTTCGCGGCAGATTTTTCCCGCTTCGGAAAACAGTATCGAGTATATGTACAAGCATTGCCGGAAGATAGGGCTAATGAAAGTGATTTGAACAATATTTATGTGCGCACTGCCAGTGGAGAAATGACGCCAATTACCCAATTTGTTACGCTTAAGAGGGTTTACGGACCACAATCAGTAACACGTTTCAACTTGTTCAATTCCGCAAAAATTACTGCCGCAACGGCTCCAGGCTACAGCTCGGGAGATGTAATTGCAGCTGTGGAAGAAGTAAGCAAAACCCTGCCGAGCAACTTTGGCATTGCCTATTCAGGTTTAACGCTGGAAGAAAAAAGTGCGGGTAACCAAACAACGATGATTTTCATTTTATCATTGGTATTCGTTTACTTTTTGCTTGCCGCACAATATGAAAGTTATTTATTGCCATTTTCAGTACTATTTTCCTTGCCAATTGGAGTTTTTGGAGCCTATATATCAACGCAGGCTATGGGGTTGCAAAACAACATCTATTTTCAAATTGCACTCATAATGCTTATCGGGTTATTGGCTAAAAATGCAATTCTTATTGTTGAATTTGCACTGCAGCGAAGAAAACACGGAGAATCTATTTTGGATGCAGCCATTGATGGGGCAGAGGCGAGATTGCGCCCGATATTAATGACTTCTTTTGCTTTTATCTTTGGATTGATGCCGTTGGTGCTTTCCAATGGAGTGGGTGCTGCAGGAAACCGTTCCATTGGAACGGGAGCTGTTGGAGGATTACTTATTGGTACAGTTATCGGGGTTTTCGTAATCCCAATTTTATTTATCCTTTTCCAATGGTTACAAGAAAAAATTACTGGCGACCCAACTGAAAAATTAGAAACATCTGAAGAAACAATTTCTTATGAACAAGAATAACATTTATAAAATATTGATATTGGCAAGCTTGCCATTTCTGGTTGTTTCCTGCTTTGCCGCAAAAGATTACGAAAGCCCAGAAGTGGTAAGCGAAGCAAATTACAGAACGGAGAACCTTCCTCAGGATACCTTGACGATTGCAACACTTTCGTGGAAAGAATTGTTTACAGACCCAACCCTTCAAAATTATATTGAAGAAGGTCTAAAAAATAATATGGACATCCGCGTAGCGCTTCAGCAGATTCGCATTGCCGAAGCCTATGTAAAGCAAGGAAAAGCAGGTTATTTTCCAGCCCTTAATGGAAATGCAAAAGTTTCCCATCAAGAATTTTCTCAGGGCAGTCTGTTTGGGGCACAATTCTCACAACTTACGCAATATGAACTTAGCACAGGACTTTCTTGGGAAGCAGATATCTGGGGAAAAATTCGGAGTAATGAACGTGCTTTTCAAGCGTCATATCTTCAAAGTGTTGCTGCGCATCAAGCGGTAAAAAGTACTTTGATTGCAAATATTGCTTCAGTCTATTATCAATTAATGACTTTGGACGAACAAATTAAAGTTACCGAGGAAACTATCATAACGCGTTCCAGAGGTTTGGAAACAACCCAAGCCTTAAAAAGTGCCGGAAAAGTTACAGAAGTTGGCGTAAAACAAACCGAGGCCCAGCTATACAGCGCACAAGGAATTTTAATAGATTTAAAAAATAGGGCACGTTTGCTAGAAAACACTATGTCTATTTTGCTGGGAAGCGCGCCGCATGAAATTACACGTGGAAGTTTGGAAAATCAAAACATTGAATTACCATTAAACACAGGAATTCCTGCACAACTGCTAAGAAACCGTCCCGATGTAATGGCAGCCGAGTATAGTTTAATGAATGCTTTTGAACTAACAAATGCAGCCCGCGCTGACTTCTATCCATCATTAACTCTTTCGGCTTCAGGAGGATTTCAGAATATTGAAATTGATAAATTGTTCAGTGTAAATTCATTGTTTGCTACAATTATTGGAGGGTTAACGCAACCTATTTTCAACAAGCGTCAAATTCGCACTCAGTATGAAGTTTCACAAGCCAAACAAGAACAGGCTTATTTAGATTTTAGGTATTCGGTGATCAATGCCAGTAAAGAAGTTTCGGATGCCCTTTACAGGTTCGAGGCAGCAACTGAAAAAATTGAAATAAAAGAGAAAGAATACGAAGCGTACAATTTAGCAACAGTTTATTCTGAACAACTTTTGGATAACGGTTTCGCGGATTATTTGGAAGTTTTGACGGCTCAAGAACGTGCTCTTGGCTCTAATTTGGATTTGGTTGAAATAAAAAATAATCGCCTACAAGCCATCGTAGATTTATACGAAGCTTTGGGCGGTGGTTGGAGATAAAATATTTCTTAGTTGATTGTAAATCTGTCTTGTATTTTTTTGCAAGGCAGATTTTTTTATGTGTTATTCCGAAAACAGCTATTTTAGTGCAATGGGAAAATTTTACTTTACCTTCTTCATAATTAGTTTCACTTTCCTTTCCTGTGAAGAGACTCCCAATGAAACATTTTCGCTAAATGATGGTTGGCAGTTTTCAGAAACAGAAAACCTAAACTGGCAACCTGCCCAAGTTCCCGGAACCGTGCAAGCAGATTTGCTGAGGTTGGGCGAAATTCCCGATCCATTCTTGAAGAATAACGAAGATTCCGTTCAATGGGTTTCAACAAGAGATTGGAAGTATAAAAAACACTTTTCTGTTTCTGAAGAAAATTTAAAAAGAACAAAACATTTCTTGAATTTTCAAGGCTTGGACACCTATGCCGAAGTTTTTCTCAATGACAGTTTAATACTTTCAGCAAACAACGCTTTCCGAAGTTGGGAAGTAGATTTAAGTGATGCTTTAAAAGCTGAAAACGAACTTTTAATTATTTTCAAAAGTCTAGATTCCATCGAAAAAATTGAGGCTGAAAAACTAAACTATCAACTTCCCGAAGGCAATCGCGTTTTTACCCGAAAACCACAATATCAGTATGGCTGGGATTGGGCACCAACTATAAAAACAATCGGCATTTGGCGAGATGTTTCGTTAGTGAGTTATGATGTTGCGCGATTAAAAGACGTTTTTCTGGAAACAAAATCCATTAGCGGTTCATTGGCCGAAATTGTTGCGAAATTTGAAATTGAAACTGGAAAAGAGGAAGAGATTACCCTGAAAATCATCAATAAGAATACTTCCGAAAGCTTTTCTTCAACCTTCAAAACTAATGCTGGTAAAAGCGAATATCAAATCCCTTTCAGCATAAAAAACCCCAAACTTTGGTGGACGCATAATTTGGGCGAACCATTTCTGTACGATATTCAAATTGAACTCATCCACAACGGAAACGTTTTGGAAACCTATTCAAAAAAACTGGGAATCCGATCCATTGAATTGATTACTGAAAAAGATTCGATCGGCGAAAGCTTTTATTTCAAATTGAATGGAAAACCGGTTTATATGAAAGGGGCCAATTATATTCCACTGCAAATGTTTGATGCTGGTGTAAATCAGGAAAAATACATTGGGTTGATTGATGATGTGGTCGCTGCCAATATGAATATGCTGCGCGTTTGGGGCGGTGGAATTTATGAAGACACCTATTTTTACCAGCTTTGCGACGCAAAAGGTATTCTGGTTTGGCAAGATTTTATGTTCGCCTGCGCCATGTATCCAGGCGATGCCGAATTTTTGGAAAACGTAAAACAGGAAGCCATTGAAAATATAAAACGATTGCGCGGCCATCCAAGTTTGGCTCTGTGGTGCGGCAATAATGAAAACAATGAGGGTTGGCAACGCTGGGGCTGGCAGGATGATAAAACGGAAGCTCAAAAACAGAAAATTTGGGAAAGTTATTATGCCGTTTTCAACCATATTTTACCTCGGGCAGCGGACAGTTTAAGTCCAAAAATTAGTTATTGGGAAAGCTCCCCAAAGTACGGTCGTGGCGATAAACGCTACCAATTTGAAGGCGATGCGCACGATTGGTGGGTTTGGCACGATGGCTATCCTTTTGAACATTTTGAAGAGGAAGTGCCAAGGTTTATGAGCGAATTTGGATTTCAATCTTTTCCAAGCATTGAAACTATAAAATATGCCACAAATAGAGATTCTGTTCTATTGAATGATTCACTTTTTGCAAACCATCAAAAGCATTCACGGGGTTTTCAAATTATTGAAGATTATATGGCGCGGGATTTTCCAATTCCGCATGATGCCGAAGATTATATTTACATGAGTCAGCTTTTGCAAGCACGTGGAATTACCAAAGGAATTCACGCTCAACGCCGTGCAAAACCGTATAATATGGGCACGCTATATTGGCAGTTGAACGATTGTTGGCCAGCCATTTCGTGGTCGAGTATTGATTATTTGGGAAATTGGAAAGCCTTGCATTATCAAGCCAAAAAGGCGTTTGAAAATGTTTTGATTTCTACGGAAGAGAAGAATGATTCTCTCAATATTTTTGTGGTGAATGATAGCTTTGAAAAAATTTCTGAAACGCTTTCTATGAAGTTAATGGATTTCGATGGAACTATAATTTATGAAAATCAACTGATCACTCAAAGTCCTGAAAATAGTAGTGAGGTCCTGTTTTCGCTCCCTTTGAAAAATTTGAAATTTGACAAAGCTTTTTCTGTTTTAAAAGTCATTTTTGGCGAAAGTGAATACTTGCATTACTTTAAAAAACCGAAAGATTTGAAGCTGATCGAAAACGGCATCGAAACCAAAATTGAAAAGTCGAAAGAAGGGTTTTTGATAAAACTTAGTTCAAAAACCCTTCAGAAAAATGTATTTTTAATGGCATCCGAAAAAGGAAAATTTGAAGATAACTTCTTTGATTTATTGCCGAATGAGCCTAAAAAAATCCTTTTTTCAACTGAAAACAAAACGTTACCAATACTGGAATACAAAACCTTAAACCAATTCAAAAACTAGTGATGCGAAAAATTCTTTACTTTTTCATATATATAATTTCCTTTGGAGTGTTTTCGCAGAACAATGAAATCACACTGATTCCAAAACCCCAGCAAATAGAACTTGGCGAAGGAAATTTTAGCATTGATAAAAATACCACGATTTATTTTGAACGGGAATTTGAAATTGCCGGTAATTTTTTCAAAGAATTTCTTCAAGATGGCGCTGGATTTTTACTTAAAAACACTTCTGAAAAAGAAGCTGATATTATAATTGAAAAAGATATTTCACAACCGCCCGAAGGTTATTCTTTAGATATTTCAGATTCAAAAATTATCATTAAGGCAAGTGATGCCAGTGGTACTTTTTATGCAATTCAAACCCTGCGGCAATTGCTTCCGCCAGAATTGGAAGCAAAGAATTCAACAAAAAGACAAACCTTTTTTCTTCCAAAGCTAACAATAACCGATTTCCCAAAATTTCAATATCGCGGAATGCATTTGGACGTTTCCAGACATTTTTTCGACAAGGAATTTGTAAAAAAATACATCGCCAATCTCGCGTTGCTAAAAATGAATAAGTTCCATTGGCATCTCACAGACGACCAAGGTTGGCGTATTGAAATAAAAAAATATCCTGACCTTACTTCAAAAGGCGCTTTTCGTGAAGAAACGCTTATTGGGCATTATAATGATAGTCCGATAAAGTATGATAGCGAGCGCTATGGCGGGTTTTATTCCCAGGAAGAAATAAAAGAAGTGGTTTCTTTTGCAGCAAAACACAACATTACCATCATCCCCGAAATTGAAATGCCCGGGCACGCGCAAGCCGCCATTAGTTCTTATCCTGAATTAGGATGCACCGGCAAACAGATTTCCGTTGCGACAACTTGGGGCGTTTTTGAAAATATATTTTGTCCAAACGAACAAACTTTTGCCTTTTTAGAAAATGTTTTAAGTGAAGTTATTATGTTGTTTCCGGGCGAATATATTCACATTGGTGGCGATGAGGCTCCAAAAATTCAATGGCAAAGTTGCGAACATTGCCAACAGCTGATTAAGGATAAAAATTTGAAAGACGAACACGGGCTACAAAGTTATTTCATCCAGCGAATTGAAAAATTTGTGAACAGCAAAGGCAAAAAAATAATAGGTTGGGATGAGATTTTGGAAGGGGGTCTTGCCCCAAACGCAACCGTAATGTCGTGGCGCGGTATGCAGGGTGGCATCGATGCCGCAAAACAAAAACACGACGTGGTTATGACGCCAACTTCACATTCGTATTTTGATTATTATCAAAGCGATAACCCAGATGAACCTTTGGCGATTGGAGGGTTTCTTCCTTTGAAAAAGGTGTATTCCTTTAACCCAACTCCGAAGGAATTGAATGCAGAAGAAGCAAAATATATTCTTGGTGCGCAGGCCAATCTGTGGACAGAATACATTCAATATGAAAAACAGGTTGAATATATGGTTTTCCCGAGAATCCTTGCCATGAGTGAGATTACGTGGAATGGTCCTTCAGAAAATCTGGAAAAAGATTACCCTAATTTTGTTACTCGTGTGGAAGGTTTTATGCCTCGATTGGATGCTTTGAACATAAATTATGCAAACCATTTATATGAAATTGAAGGCAAGATATTGAAAGACAATGACAAGGTTTTTTACGAATTGACAACGCCTATAGAGGGAAAGGAAATCCGATATTCAATAAACAATGCTAAAACTGAGGTCTATTCGAAACCGATTTTGATTGAAGAAACTTCGAAGATTTCAGCAAATGTTTTTAAAAATGGCGAAAAAGTGGGACGTGATTTTTCGGAAGAGATAAAATATCACAAAGGCATTACCGCAAAAATATCTCTAAACGTACCACCAAATCCAACGTATGGCGCTGGAGGAAAGGAAGCTTTGATTAATGGAATTTCGGGAAGTGAAACGCGTTATGGCGATAAGGAATGGTTGGGATTTTGGGGCGATGATGTGGAAATTACGATTGATTTTGGTGAGGTAGTTGAAATCAATTCGATAGGAATCCGATTTTACAATGCACCAGGACAATGGATTCATGCACCCAATCAAGTTAAAGGAACTAGTGAAAGTTTAAATGGTTCAAATTTTTCGTTTATCTCTAAAGATTTTGATGACAATGAGCCAAATATAAAGACTATGACTATGGAATTTCTTGAAAATAAGTCTTCAAGAACTGAAGTAATTAAGATAACCGTTCCAAATTTTGGTATAATCCCCGAAGGCCAACAAGGAGCCGGAAACAAAGCTTGGACCTTTATTGACGAAATAATAATTAAATGATAATAGAAATCTGCGCCAATAGTTTTGAAAGTGCCCAAGCCGCTCAGCTTGCCAGTGCAAACCGAATTGAACTTTGCACCGAACTTTCAGTCGGTGGACTCACCCCAAGTCACGGATTGATTGAGAAAGTTGTTTCGGAATTGGATATTCCATCGCACGTTTTAATCCGTCCACGAAGTGGAAATTTCACTTATTCCGAGGAAGAATTTGATGTGATGCTGCGCGATATTGCATTTTGTAATAAGTTGGGTTGTGCTGGAATTGTAAGCGGATTTTTAACTTCGGATAATAAAATTGATTTAGAAAAAACAAAGCAATTAATATATGCTTCTGAAGGAATGGAATTCACTTTTCATCGCGCTTTTGATTGGGTTGAAAATCCGTTGGAAGAACTTCAGAGCTTAGTTGATTTAAAAGTGGACAGATTGCTTTCCTCTGGCCAAAAACCTTCAGCAATTGAAGGAATTTCGCTTTTGAAGAAACTCCAAAATCTTTCAAAAGGAAAAATTGAAATTATGCCTGGCGGTGGAATTAATTTGGAAAATGCCTTGAAATTTAAAGAGGCTGGTTTTAAAAGTATCCATTTTTCAGCAACAACAAAAAGGCAATCTCTTACAAAAAAACCGAAAGTTTCCATGCATAGTGAAGCTTTTTTTGAGGAAGGGATTGTTGCAACTTCAAACAAAGAAACCATTCAAAAAATAAAAGCACTTTTAGCGTAACGGAAAACCCTTCGCCGCCCACCATGGGTGGATTTCAATTACCAACCTACCAGATTTTACCATTGGGTCCATATTGGCTAGACTGTCGGCCATTTTTTGGGTGGGAACATTGTAAATAGTGATACCGCGAATGTCGCCGTCATCTCCAAACGGCCCTGAAATATCTGCAAAGCCTTTTTCGTACATGCTGCCCAAATGTGCCAAATGTAGCGTTTGAAGGCTGTCTGCTTCTTCTTTTGTTTGGGAACGGGTTGGTCCTTTTTTCAGAAAAGCGATGAAATATTGTTGCATCAAAATGGTGTCGCCCGATTTTTCATCGACGTAATCAAAAATTTGAAAACCTTCTTCGGTCAGTTCCGTTTTCAGCTCGGCCATTGGAATTTTTACTTCCTCAGGGCAAGGTTCGGTAATGTATTCTTTCTCAATTTTGGTTTCACAGCTTAAAAAGATAATTCCTAAAATTGCGATAAGTAGTTTAGCTTTCATTGTTCCAAGTTTTAAAAGGGTTTTTACTCAAATTTGAATTGTAATATTTCACATTGCCCGTAACTTCCTTTCCCAGCCATTCGGGTTTTGAAAAGGGTTCTGTTTCTGAACTGAGCTCTATTTCGGCAATGATCAAGCCTTCGTTTTCGCCCATAAAATCATCCACCTCAAAAGTATGGCTATCACTGTAAATTTCATAACGTGTTTTTTCAATTATGCCAGGTTCGCAAAGGTGAAGCAATTCTTCGGCTTCTGCTTGGGATATTTGTTTTTCCCATTCAAAACGGGTAAGGCCAGATTTGTTGGATTTGCCTTTAATGGTTAGAAAACCATCATTTCCTTGAATGCGAATACGCACGGTACGTTCGGGATGTGTGTTCAAAAAACCCTGCAAAATGCGTGTACGTTTGTGGGCTTCGCTTTTGAATGCTTCGCTAGTGACCAAAAATTTACGTTCTATTTCCTGCATAGATTTCTTTAGTTCGAGTGTCTGTTCGAGCGCAGTCGAGAACTCATTAATAGGTTTCGACTGCGCTCAACCTGACATTTCAATTCACAATACCCTTCATTTTTTCAGAAGTTATTATTTTTTTGGAATACCCCTCTTTCGCCAAAATCATCATTGCCTCTGCAATGGTTTCAGCTTTTATCATTTTGTATTTCTTTGGAATCAAAAACCCAAAGGTTTTCATAAAAAAGGTTGCTACTTTTTCGCCAAAACGATTTTCATTCCTATCGCCAACAATCAAAGAAGGTTGTAAAATGTATGTGTTTTTGATGTTTTGTTTTAGCACATCGCGCTGCATTTCGCCTTTGGTTTTGTTGTAAAAAATACCGCTATTTTCGTCTGCGCCCATTGCTGAAATTACAATAAACGTCTCAATTCCATTTCGCTTTGCAAGCTTTGCGGCGGTTACGGGAATGCCGTAATCAATTTTTTTGTAGGTTTCTTTGTCGGGTGTTTTGGCTTTTGTGGTGCCAATACAGCAGAAAACCACATCTGCTCTAAAGTCTTCGGAATGGTTTTCCAATTGGAACATATCTATCAAATGTTCTTCAATTTTAGGGGAATTCCTTTCCACAGCGCTTCGCGAAAAGAGTTTTATCTTTTCAAAAGAAGGGTCTTTCAAAATATTTTCTAACAAAATACTTCCGGTTAAACCTGTTGCTCCTAAAATGATTGCTGTTTTTTTCATAAGATGGTATAAACCTAAGAGGTTTTTTGAAACCTATTAGGTTTTGGTTACCCTAAAGATATTAAATTTACCCTATGCAGAACGAAATGCCCATCCGCAAAATAATCCACGTAGATATGGATGCATTTTATGCATCCGTGGAGCAGTTGGATAATCCAGAACTACGCGGAAAAGCAATTGCAGTGGGCGGAAGTTCCGCACGTGGCGTGGTGAGCGCGGCGAGTTATGAAGCGCGTAAGTTTGGTGTGCGAAGTGCAATGAGTGGCGCAATGGCTAGAAAACTTTGCCCCGAACTTATTTTTGTGCGTACCAATTTTGACCGCTACAAAGAGGTTTCGAAACAGATCCGAAAAATATTTCTTGAATATACCGATTTAGTGGAACCGCTCTCGTTGGACGAAGCCTATCTGGACGTTACCGAAAACAAAAAAGGGAATCCCAGCGCTACGATGATTGCGACCGAGATACGAAAAAAGATAAAGGAAAAAACGGGATTGAATGCTTCTGCTGGAATTTCTGTGAACAAATTTGTAGCGAAAATAGCCAGCGATATCAATAAACCCAACGGACAAAAAACGATCGGTCCCGAAGAAGTAGTTCCTTTTTTGGAAACGCTTGATGTGAAGAAATTTTATGGTGTGGGGAAAGTTACAAAGGAAAAAATGTACCGTTTGGGAATTTTTACAGGAAAGCATTTGAAAGAAAGATCGCTTGAATTTTTGGAGGAAAACTTTGGCAAGAGTGGCAGTTTTTATTACAATGTGGTTCGCGGCATTCACAACAGCAAAGTGAAACCTTCGCGAACACAGAAATCATTGGCGGCCGAACATACCTTTTCAGAAAATATTTCTTCGGAAATATTTATGCTGGAAAGGCTGGAAGAAATCGCAGCTGAGGTTGAAAACAGATTAAAGACCAAAAAACTGGCAGGGAAAACCATAACCCTTAAAATAAAATACCGTGATTTCACTTTGCAAACGCGAAGCAAAACGCTTCCACTTTTCATTGCTTCTAAAGAATTGATTTTAGATGTAGTTAAAGAATTGTTATTTCAAGAAAAAATGAAAGAATCGGTACGGTTGTTGGGAATTTCAATCTCACATCTTAACAACGAAACCCCAAAGAAAAAGAAGGTTCCCAAGGAATCCATAGATGTACAGCTAAAACTTGAATTTTAATTATGAAAAAAAGACTACGTATCTTTAAACTAATTTAAAACTCCAGCTTATGAAAACCGTAGCTTTTTCAATCCTTACCCTTGCAGGATTTACCTTTCTTTTTTCCTGTAAAAACGACGCTAAAACAAGCGAAGAAAACCAAACTGTTCTAACAGATTCCATTCCCGGAGCAACCACTCCTGAAGCGATGTATGTTACCGCTGTTAGTGGATTGACTTTGCGAGAGCACCCAAACTTACAAAGTGAGAAGCTTTCTGTAATGCCTCTTGGAACAAAAGTGAAAATTGTAAATGCCGAAGGAAAAACAACGATGAACGTGGGTGGAATAGATGGCGCGATGGATGAAGTTGAATTTAATAACCAAAAGGGTTTTGCCTTTAATGGTTTTCTGTCGAAGTTTTTCCCTCCTGGGGAAGATGCTTCCGCAAAAAACTATGCTCAGGAACTGAAAAAAGATTTTCCAAAGGCTAATTATATTGAAGCAACTGGTGGCACTGCAAGCAAGCCTACTAAAACCGAAACTTTGATTTTACCTACAGATAAATGGCACGAAGCCTTTTTTACGGCGCAACAACTTTTTGAAATTCCAAAGGCGTTTGCTTTCCCAAACCCGAAAGGCTCCAATAACGAAACCCAACAAAATAATGACAAAAAGAAAACCGATTTTATTAGTGAAATACAAGTTTCAAGAAACGACAACGCGCTTCAGAAAATAGTTTATAACTACAAAACAACTGGTTTTGGTTATACTGTTACGATTACCAAAGAAGCGGATGGGATGAAGCTTGAGAAGGTGGAGGTTTCGGATTAGAATGATAATGGAATTGAAAGTTATTTATAAATCACTACATTTAATTTTATATTTTCATAAAATTAAATTTTGAACCTAGGACTTTACAAAATTGAGAAGATTTATGAGGAAGGAAATACGGAGAAGGATATCATATTCAAGCAAGATTAAAAACCAAGAAATGGCTCCTATAAAAATAGAATAGGAGCCATTTCATTTAATCCAAAAATCATGAAATACTTTTTGTTGACCGCAATGTGCTTATTTTATATTGTTGCATATAGTCAATTTGGACCACAACAAATTATTACTCAAACCGCAAATGGCACCCAAATAATTTGTGCGGCGGATATAGATGGAGATGGTTTTAAAGATGTACTTTCAGCAAATAAGTTTGGTAGTAACCTTACGTGGTACAAAAATTTGAATGGAAACTTTGGTTCCGAAAATACAATTGCAATTTTGGATCAGACTACTTGGATTTCTTCAGCAGATATTGACAATGATGGGGATATCGATGTTTTAGCAGTCTCAAGTCCTCAAAATAGAGTAGCTTGGTATGAAAACTTGGACGGTAATGGCACTTTTAGTTCTCTAAGAAATATTGATGGAGGTGTTGATGGAGCATCCTGTGTAATTGGGGCAGATCTCGACAATGATGGGGATTTAGATGCAATATCCGCAGATGATTTTGGAAATACCATAGCGTGGTATGAAAACCTAAACGGGCAAGGAAATTTTAGTTCTAAGAAAATTATTGATGATACTATTGGAAGTCCTCGATTTGTGATGACGGCGGATATAGATGGCGATGGCGATATGGATGTTCTTGGAAATGGAACAGGCACCTCAAAGGCGTATTGGATAGAAAATATGAACGGTTTAGGTAGTTTTGGCACTCGCCATACAATCAATAACGCTGGAGCCTATTTAAACGTAGTTATTCCTGCTGATGCTGATGGTGATGGGGATATGGATGCTTTTTCAGCATCGCCATTCGACAAAGAAGTTGCTTGGCACGAAAACCTAGATGGATTTGGAAATTTCGGTCCAAAAAACACCATAATCAACACTTTGGTAAATGCTTGGACAGTTTATACCGCTGACCTTGACAACGATGGGGATATTGACGTATTGGCTACTAGTGTTGAAACTTTTGGAGGCGAAATTGTATGGTTTGAAAATCTGGATGGGCAAGGAAATTTCAGTACGAAAAAAACAATCAGTACCGAAGTGCAATCACCCCGCTCCGTAATAGCAGCAGATATAGATAACGATGGCGATATGGACGTGATAGCTTCTTCCCAAAACGATGACAAGATAGCGTGGTATGAAAACCTAACCATTTTAGGGGTTGAGGAGAACCAAATTGACACCATTAAAATCTATCCAAACCCTACTGAAGGTTTACTTTATATAGATTCTAAAACCGAAAGTATTATAGGCGCTACCGTTTTTGATATATTGGGTAAAAAAGTTTTTCACGTAGATGGAAATATCCAGCAACTTGATATTTCAAACCTTCAAAGTGGCATGTATTTTTTAAGGATAGCAAAAGATACTGGAGCTATTGTCCAAAAAATTATAAAGGAATAAAATTATTTTTTACTTCACCTGCGTAACCCGTAAAGTATTCACCATTCCCTTATCCACAATTGGCATTGCCGCTAGGTTTATTAAATAATCGCCTTTGTGCACATAGCCTTTTTCATAGGCAATCCGGTTAACATCGTCCACAGTTTCATCTGTGCTTACGTATTTATTATAATAAAACGCTTTTACGCCCCATAGCAAATTCAAACGCGCAAGAATGCGTTTGTTGCTGGTAAATGCCAAGATATATGCCGATGGGCGCCAGGCAGAAATCTGAAAGGCGGTATAACCGCTGTTTGTTAACGTGCAAATTGCCTGCGCCTCAATTTCATTGGCCATAAGCGCGGCGTGATAGCAAATGGATTTGGTAACGTACCGGTTGGTTTTAATCTGCGGTGGTTCTTGGGGCACTCGGATCAATTCAGAATTTTCCACGCTTTTTAAAATTCTAGTCATTGTTTTTATAACCGCCACAGGATAATTTCCAACGGAGGTTTCACCAGAAAGCATCACCGCATCTGCACCGTCCATTACAGAGTTTGCTACGTCGTTCACTTCGGCTCGTGTTGGAGTTAGCGAAGTAATCATGGTCTCCATCATTTGGGTGGCGATGATTACGGGAATCCGAGCTCTTTTTGCAGTTAAAACCAATTCTTTTTGAATTAGTGGAACTTCCTCAGCGGGAACTTCTACGCCCAGATCGCCACGGGCCACCATCAAACCGTCACAATAGGCAATAATCTTATCAATATTTTCAACAGCTTCTGGTTTTTCAATTTTAGCTATTATAGGAATTTTATATTCTGAATGTGCTTCAATCAATGCTTGCAATTCCTTTAAATCTTCAGCATTACGTACAAAGGAAAGGGCCATCCAATCAACCTTTTGTTCAATGGCAAAAACGGCGTCTTCTTTATCTTTTGCAGTCAATGCTGGAAGCGAAATTTTTGTATTCGGAAGATTTACACCTTTTTTTGAACGTAGCGGCCCACCTTGGATTACCATTACTTTTACGGAATCCTTTCTATTGGTTTCCAGAACTTCAAAAATAAGTTTGCCATCGTCCAAAAGCACCCGTTCTCCAGGGTTTACATCCTTTGGAAAATTGTCATAATTCATATAAACTTTCTTCTTGGTACCTTCAAACTCTTTTCCTGTACAAAAAAGGAGCTGATCTCCTGGTTGCACCACGACTTCTTCTTTCATTACCCCAACGCGAAGTTTTGGACCTTGTAGATCGCCCATAATGGCAACGTGGGTATCCAATTCTTCTGAAAGTTTTCGGATAGTTTCAATAGTTGTTTTTACGGTGGCGTAATCTGCGTGCGAAAAATTCACCCTAAAAACATCCACACCTTCCAAAATCATGTGCTTCAGGATTTCTTCACTGGAACTTGCAGGCCCGAGGGTAGCAACTATTTTGGTTCTTTTTTGATTTGACATTTAGTCGAAAATTAAATTATTTTTTGATTTTATATTGTCTATTTCCACTTCATAGGCGGAAACAATTTGCTCTATATTGTTTATTTGTGAAATTAGGGTTTGCAATGAAACATTTTCAAATTCTGAATAAATTTTCAGAAAATAATCCACTTTTTTAAACTCTGGCAATAGAAAATGGTCTTTTTCGGAACCGATTTCGGAAAATAATCCGCCAGAACTTTGTAATCCCGCCTCTACGATTCTGCATTTATTGGCAACGAGATAATATTGGCTATAATTGAACTCGTCCAAAAAATCGAAAATTGGAAAGGTTACCATCATTCCTTCAGAAGGAAAATCAATATCCAACCTTCTTCTTTTGAAACGTGTGCTTAGGTGTTGGTTCAACAAATAGGCCACTTTATACTCTTCTTCGCTGCAATGTATGGCGATGAGTGTAAAGGGTTCTTCAGATTCCTCTCCCATATCCAATTTGTGATGGATCATATTTCTTTGATGCTATAATTGTTATGGAGGCGATTATTTTGTAGCCACAAGCCTTTATACAAAAATAGGCAACTTTAGAGGTATTAACTAAAGAAGTTGGGAATGTTGGAAACAATTAATCTAAAAATAACCTTGAAATTTAAGGTTTTTCCGAATCAATCTTTATCTGAAGTTTGTAAAATGCTCTCTTTGCAGCGCGTTCTTCGGCTTTCTTTTTAGAAGTTGCACGAGCTTTAGTGATTACTTCGTCTTCAAGTTTTAGACGGACGGCAAAATGTTTCAATTCATCTTTGCCATTGTCTTCATAAATTTCAAAGTTGAATTGCTTCTTGTATTTTTGGCACCATTCAATAAAAAGGCTTTTGTAGCTAATTACTTTTCCTTCCAGTTTTTTGATATCAACATAAGGTTTTATGACCCTTTTTTGAATAAATTTTTCGCAATATTTGAAGCCACGATCTAAATAAATGGCACCTACTAGGGCTTCAAAAACGTTTCCGTAAATATTTCCACTGAATTGCTGGGTTGGGACTGTTGTTTTTAAAAATTTCACCAAATGAAGATCACGGCCAAGTTCGTTTAAGTGTTCTCGGCTCACTACTTTACTCCGCATTTTTGTGAGATAGCCTTCATTTCCGCTGGGCACTTTTTTAAACAAATGAGCAGCGATAACCGCGCCAAGCATGGCATCTCCTAAAAACTCAAGCCGTTCGTAATTTTGTGGTTGACCGCTGGTGTTTTTTTCATTGGTAGAACGATGTGTGAAAGCGGTTTCGTAAATGGAAATGTCTTTTGGCTTGAACCCCAATATTTTTTTTAGGGAATTGGAAAAGTCCCCGTTCTTGTCAGTACGGGAAGAAAATATGTTTTTAATGGAGGCCATTAATTATTTTAGGCATCAAGTTTTTTAAAGAGAACACAAGCATTGTGCCCACCAAACCCAAAAGTATTGCTCATCGCTACTTTTATATCGCGTTTTTGAGCTTTGTTTAAGGTTAGGTTTAAGGAAGGGTCTATGTTTTCATCTACCGTAGTATGGTTAATAGTAGGTGGAACAATCCCATATTTCATTGCCAAAATAGAGGCAATAGCTTCAATAGCACCAGCAGCACCCAAAAGGTGTCCGGTCATAGATTTTGTGGAATTGATATTGATGTCCTTGGCGTGTTCGCCAAAAACTTTTACAATAGCTTTCAATTCGGCAACATCGCCAAGTGGAGTAGAAGTTCCGTGGGTGTTTATGGCATCCACTTCTTCTGGGTTCATATTGGCATCGCGCAATGTGTTCAGCATAACACGTTCTACACCAATGCCATCCGGGTGTGGAGCTGTCATGTGGTAAGCATCACTGCTCATACCACCGCCAACAACTTCGGCATAAATTTTTGCGCCACGTTTTTTTGCGTGTTCGTATTCCTCAAGAATAAGTGCGCCTGCTCCTTCACCTAAAACAAAACCATCGCGTGTCGCGTCAAAAGGACGGGATGCAGTTTCAGGACTTTCGTTAAGGGTTGATAAAGCGTGCATAGCATTAAAGCCTCCCATTCCGGCCATGGTTACAGCTGCTTCACTTCCGCCGGTAACAATAACATCACAATGTCCCAAACGAATGTAGTTCAGTGCATCTATCATTGCATTGGCGGAGGAGGCACAGGCTGAGACCGTAGTATAATTTGGCCCCATGAAACCATGCTTAATGGAAATGTTTCCGGGCGCAATGTCCGCAATCATTTTTGGAATAAAGAAGGGGTTGAAACGCGGTGTTCCATCCCCTTCTGCAAAGTTTATTACTTCATTTTGAAAAGTTTCCAACCCGCCTATTCCGGCTCCCCAGATAACACCAACGCGGAATTTATCCACCTCATCGAGGTTTATTCCGGCATCTATAATAGCTTCATCTGAAGATACGAGTGCGTATTGGGCAAAACGATCCAATTTTCGGGCTTCTTTCCTGTCAAAATGATCTTCTGCGTTGAAATTCTTCAATTCGCAAGCGAATTTTGTTTTGAACTTTTCAGTATCAAAATAGGTTATGGGCGCACAGCCACTTTTCCCACTAACAAG